>Ga0209572_1000162_pt1 | contig 141210 bp, 127 predicted proteins | sample EBPBio232012_DNA_FD_185867 | JGI IMG/M metagenome (GOLD analysis project Ga0209572, IMG submission 185867) | Wastewater treatment Type I Accumulibacter community from EBPR Bioreactor in Madison, WI, USA - Reactor 1_1/23/2012_ DNA (SPAdes)... | ecosystem: Engineered > Bioreactor > EBPR >...
CTCCACTCGCTTCCAGAACTCGTCCGTTACTTCCCACGAATTGGCATGCGCCTTGGCCATCTATTGCTCCTGCGTCGCATCACAGGCGACTCAAGGCAATAGTTTAATTTACGGATAAATCCTAAATCCGACCCCACCAACGCCCGTCCAGCGGCAGCCGCGGAGCCGGCTTCGCCGGGCCGCTGGCTGCGTCCGCCTTCCACCGGGAAGGGGGAAGGCGCCGCAGGCGCCTCAGGGGGTTAAGGCTTTATATACGCGAAGTGATCCTTCTGCTGCAACTGCGTGATGCGCACCACGCCCGAGGGGGTGAAGTCGGCGTCCATCACGAACTGGTCCTTCTTCAGGTTGCGGCCCTTGATGGTGATCTCGCAAATCTCGAAGCTCACGCCACGGCTCTTGAGGGCGTTGACCAGCGACGGGTAGTCGATGTTGGGGTTCTTCTTGTCCTTGGCGTCGTTCAGCAGAAAGTCGATGCCGTTGGCGTGCGTGACCACCACGATCTTGGTGTCGGGCGCGGTGTCCAGGTGGTTGCGGATGTTGCGCAAGGCCTTGGTGGCCTGGCCTTCGGTGTCGTCGATGTGGTACACCACCTTGTCCTGCGCCCAGGCGCCCACGGCGGCGGTGCCGAGCACCACGGCGGCCAGCGCGGCGCGGGTCATCGTCTTCATGTTCATGCGGGTTTCCTTGTGTCTCAGTTCATGCTGCCGCGAAAATTACCACAGGCCATCGGCGCCTGCATCATCGATCTCGACGGTACCCTGGTCGACACCCTGGGGGACTTCGAGGCGGCGCTCGGCGCCATGCTCACGGCGCTGGGCCGCCCGCCCGTGCGGCGCGAGCAGATCGCGCGGCTGGTGGGCAAGGGTTCGGAGCATTTGATTCGGTCGGTGTTGGCGCTCACTGACGAAGGGCGCGCGCCAGATCAGGCCCTGGCCGAGCGCGCCTGGCCGTTGTACCAAGCCGCCTACCTGGGCATTAACGGCCAGCACAGCACCGTCTACCCCGGCGCCGAAGGCGGTCTGCGGGCCTTGCGGGCGCTCGGCTTGCCGCTGGCCTGCCTGACCAACAAGCCGCTGGCCTTTGCCCGCCCGCTGCTGGCGGCCAAGGGGCTGGACGGCTATTTCGACCATGTCTTTGGTGGCGACAGCTTTGCCCGCAAGAAGCCCGACCCGTTGCCGCTGCTGGAAGCCTGCAAGGCGCTGGGCACCGCGCCCGCGCGCACCCTGATGATCGGCGACTCCAGCAACGATGCCGCGGCCGCCCGCGCCGCTGGCTGCCCGGTGGTGCTGCTGCGCCATGGGTACAACCACGGCGAGCCGGTCGACACGGTGGACGCGGACGGTTGCTTCGACGCCATGACCGAGATCGCCGCAGGGCTGAGCGCGGCCCGGCACAATGGCGCATCGGTGACCCAAGAAACCCAACACCCGTGAGCGCTGGCCACGATCTGCTGCGGCGCGCTGCCGCCAACCCCGAAGTCCTGCACTGGAGCAGCTGGACCGCGCTCACGCCCGGGCCGGCGCTGCTGGTGCTGGGCGCCGTGCACGGCAACGAGGTCTGCGGCGCCCACGCCATCGCGCGCGCCATCGACGACCTGACGCACGGCCGCCTGGTGCTCAGCCGCGGGCGCCTGACCCTGGTGCCGGTGGCCAACCCGCTGGCCTTCAAGCAGAACACCCGCGAGGGCGAGCGCAACCTGAACCGCCGCTTCGTGCCGCGTCCCGAGGGCGCCGTGCTCGACTACGAAGACCGGGTCACGCGCCAGCTCGCGCCCCTGCTGGCGCGGCACGACGCGCTGCTGGACCTGCATTCCTTCCATACGCCTGGCGAACCTTTCGCCATGGTCGGGCCGCGCAACAACCACGGCATGCGCGAGCCGTTTGCCCGCGCCGCCGAGGAGATGGCGCTGGCGCGCGCCCTGGGCGCGCCGCAGGTGGTCGAAGGCTGGCTGGAGGTCTACGACCGCGCCGCCCGCGCGCGCGGCGAGGCGCCCGACGAGGAGGGCATCGGCACCAACGAATACATGCGCAGCCAGGGTGGCTACGCCGTCACCCTGGAGTGCGGCGAGCATGAGGATCCGCAGGCCATCGAGGTCGCCAGCCAGGCCTTGTGCGGGGCGCTGGCGCACCTGGGACTGGCGCATGTGCCGGCGCCGGCGCGCTTCGGCGGCCCGGCGGCGCGGTTGCGCGATGTGGTGCTGCGCGAGGCGCCAGGCGATCGGCTGGTGCGCGACTGGCTCAGCTTCGATCCCGTGCAGGCCGGCGAGGTGATCGGCTTGCGCGCCGACGGCATGCCCGTGACCGCCGCGCGTGCCGGTTGCGTGCTGTTTCCCCACCCCGAGGCCGAGGTGGGGCGGGAATGGTTCTACCTGGCGGAGCCGGACGTCGCCTGAGCCGCGCCGCGCGACCCGCTTACGAGCTGGTCGATTTGCCCAGCAGCGCGTCCTTGAGTTTCCAGTCGGCTGGCTTGTTGCCCAGCCAGATGCGCAGCAAGGCCTGGAAGAACTCCGGCTCGCGCGACATGGTGTTGGGCGCCTCGCCCTTGATCGTCACCACCGTGCCGGTGCCGGGCACCCAGTCCACCGTGAAACTGTCGCCGGCGGCCAGTTTCTTGTGGTCGCTGAACAGCTGGCTCATGCGCAGCACGCCGGGCACCAGGCGCGAGAAGGCCACGCGGTCCATGTTGTCCTCCATGCCGCGAGAGAACATCTTGCCCAGCTCATCGGACTCGATGTCGCGCAGCATGGTGATGGACAGGCGCTTCGGTGCCTGCGTGCCGATCAGCTCGTCGGCCACCACGGACTTCTCGGGCGCGTACAGCGCGGCGGCGTAGACCTTGAACACCGCCTTGTAGCGCACCCCGGCGCCGTTCAGCACCAGGGGCGTGCCGGCCACCGACAGTTTGTCGGGAAAGCGCACGCCGCCGGCCTCGGCCGCCTGGCTGGACAGTGGCAGGGCCAGCAGGGCCGAGGCCATCACCCAGGCCGCGCCACCCGTGCGCGCCCGCGCGGACCAGCGCCCAGCGAGTGCGGAAACAGCGAAATTTTTCATCTCGTCACCAAAATAGTACGAACGTTCGTTTATGATGCGCGCACTGGTCTCAAAAGTCATCAGGGTTAGTCCCTAGCTGCGCTGCGCCCGTTCCTGCGTCTGGGCAGGGGGTATGCAAGGCGCGTGCCGGCGCTGGCCAAGGCGCTCGTGGCTTTTGCTACACTTCGGCCCATGTTCGCTTCCCGCAATGTCAATTCACCACTGGGCGCCCACGCGGCCCAGGGGGCATGGCCCTGGCGCAAGCCAGCGCATTGACTTGTGACTCGCGCCCGCAAGGGGCGCCAAGCGCGGCGGTCTGTGACAGACCCCGCACAGGGAAACTGAAATCGCGGGGCTTGCACGGCTCGCCCGGTCCCCGCCCGAGCGCCCAGGAGGCGCGACGCTCATGATCACCGAACTTGAATTCAAAAGCCTGGCCGGCCAAGGCTACAACCGCATCCCGCTGATGGTCGAGGCGTTTGCCGACCTCGAAACTCCGCTGTCGCTTTACCTCAAACTGGCCGCCGGCCAGGGCGGGGGCAAGTACAGCTTCTTGCTCGAATCCGTCATTGGCGGTGAGCGCTTTGGCCGCTACAGCTTCATCGGCCTGCCGGCGCGCACCATCGTACGGGCCAGCGGTTTTGGCGACGCGGCCCGCACCGAGGTGGTGACCGACGGCCAAGTGGTCGAGACCGCCGCCGGCAACCCACTGGACTTTGTGGACGCCTACCGCGCCCGCTTCAAGGTGGCGCTGCGGCCTGGGCTGCCGCGCTTTTGTGGCGGGCTGGCGGGCTATTTTGGCTACGACGTGGTGCGCCACATCGAGAAAAAACTGGCCGCCAGCTGCCCACCCGACACCCTGGGCACGCCCGACATCCTGCTGATGCACTGCGAGGAGCTGGCCGTCATCGACAACCTGTCGGGCAAGCTCTACCTGATCGTCTACGCCGACCCGGCCCAGCCCGAGGCCTACCCGGCCGCCAAGCGCCGCCTGAAGGCGCTGCGCGAGCAGCTGCGCTATTCGGTCAGCGCGCCGCAGGTGAAGGCCTCGCAAAGCCACCCGGCCGAGCGCAGCTTTGCCAAGGCCGATTACCTGGGTGCCGTCGAGCGCGCCAAGGAGCTGATCGCCGCCGGCGACTTCATGCAGGTGCAGGTGGGCCAGCGCATCAGCAAGCGCTACACCGAGTCGCCCCTGTCGCTGTACCGCGCGGTGCGCTCGCTGAACCCGTCGCCGTACATGATTTACTACGACTTCGGCGACTTTCATGTGGTCAGCGCCAGCCCCGAGATCCTGGTGCGGCAAGAGAACACGCCCGAGGGCACCAAGGTCACGATTCGGCCGCTGGCCGGCACCCGCCCACGCGGCGCCACGCCCGAGCTGGACAAGGCCACCGAGGCCGAGCTGGTGGCCGACCCCAAGGAGCGCGCCGAGCACGTCATGCTGATCGACCTGGCGCGCAACGACATCGGCCGCATCGCCCAGACCGGCAGCGTGAAGGTGACCGAGGCCTTTGCGGTGGAACGTTACAGCCACGTGATGCACATCGTCAGCAACGTCGAAGGCATTTTGAAAGACGGCGTGAGCGGCATGGATGTGCTGAAAGCCACCTTCCCCGCCGGCACCCTGAGCGGTGCGCCCAAGGTGCACGCCATGGAGGTGATTGACCAGCTGGAACCCGTCAAGCGCGGCATCTACGGCGGCGCCTGCGGCTACATCAGCTACGCCGGCGACATGGACCTGGCCATCGCCATCCGCACCGCCATCGTCAAGGACCAGATGCTGCACGTGCAGGCCGCCGCTGGCGTGGTGGCCGACAGCGTGCCCGAGATGGAATGGAAGGAAACCGAGCACAAGGCCCGCGCCCTGCTGCGCGCCAGCGAACTGGTGGAAGAGGGGCTGGAATGATGGCTTTTGAAAGACAGCAGCCGAACGCAGAGGGCGCAAAGGTCTCGCAGAGCGCGCAGAGCGATGCGTTGTGGATCGAGAACGAGCTTTCGCACACGGTGATCGGCGCGGCCGTCGAGGTGCAGCGGGTTCTGGGCACCGGCTTGCTGGAGAGTGCCTACGCCGCCGCTTTGGCGCTGGAGCTGGCTGAGCGGGGCCTCACGTTCGAGCGCGAATGGCCGCTTCACGCCCACTACAAAGGCCAGCCCTTGGGCGTGGCCTACCGTGCCGACTTTTTGGTGCAGGATCGCCTGCTGCTTGAGCTGAAGGCGGAAGAGGCCGTGACGGCAGCGCACCGGGCGCAGTTGTTGTCGTACCTGCGGGTTTCAGGTCGCAAACTGGGCTTGCTCATCAACTTCCACGTGTTCCCGGTGGTCAAGGGCGTGGCACGGGTGGTGAACCAGCTATGAAAACCCTGAAAGCGCCCTCTGCGTTCGGCGGCTCAAAAGCCTTCCCAAGGAGTTCATCATGAAGCTCTTGATGATCGACAACTACGACAGTTTCACCTTCAACATCGTGCAGTACTTTGGCGAACTGGGCGCCGAAGTCACCACGCTGCGCAACGACGAGGTGACGCTGGACGAGCTGCAAGCCATGTTCCAGCGCGGCGAATTCGCCCGCCTGTGCATCAGCCCCGGCCCCTGCTCACCCGCCGAGGCGGGCGTGTCGGTGGCGGCGATTCAGCACTTTGCCGGCAAGCTGCCGGTGCTGGGCGTGTGCCTGGGCCACCAGGCCATTGGCACAGCCTTTGGTGGCCAGATCGTGCGTGCGCAAACGCTGATGCACGGCAAGACCAGCACCGTCACCACCACCCAGCAAGGGGTGTTTGCCGGCCTGCCCGAGCAGTTCACCGTCAACCGCTACCACTCGCTGGCCATAGAGCGCGCCAGCTGCCCGCCCGAGCTGGAAATCACCGCCTGGACCGACGACGGCGAAATCATGGGCGTGCGCCACAAATCGCTGGATGTGGAAGGCGTGCAGTTCCACCCCGAAAGCATCCTGACCGAGCATGGGCATGCGATGTTGGCGAACTTCCTGGTGCGCTGAAGCCCAGCGGTACTCGCCCGGGGTGGGTACAACATGTACAATAATTTGTTCAAGTTAAGTGGGGTTTCCCATGCGCGTCATGACCTACTCCGAAGTCCGCAACAACCTCAAAGCCGTGCTGGACACGACGATTGACGATGCGGATGTGACGGTGATCCACCGCCGCGACAACGAAGACGCGGTGCTGATGGGCCGTGCGCACTATGAAAGCTTGCTGGAAACGCTGCACCTGCTCTCCAGTCCAGCCAACGCGCGGGCCTTGGCCGAGGGCGTGGCGCAGGACAAGGCGGGGCAGGCCCAGCCACGCACCTTGCTCGACCCGGCCGCCTGACTGGACATGCACGAAAAGCCATGCGCCGCATCTGCTTTGTGCCTCGCGCTTGGGACGACTATGTCTTCTGGCAGGGCCAGGACAAACGTACCCTCAAGCGCATCAACCAGCTCATCGAAGCCTGTGTGCGCGAACCCTTTGCCGGCATCGGCAAGCCCGAGCCGTTGCGCGAGAACCTCAGCGGCTACTGGAGCCGCCGCATCGACGACACCCACCGCCTGGTCTACCGCGCGACGGACGAGGAACTGGTGGTCATCGCTTGTCGTTATCACTACGGTTTCTGATCGTGTACTGCCACCGCCATACGGCAAACAACTTCAATATCGATAGCTGATCATCAAATATCCACGCCGACATGCCGGGGTTTTAATACCCATAATTTCAGGCGTACCGGCCAACCGAAAAAATCGAATCCGACGAGGAGCCCCATCCATGATCACCCCCCAAGAAGCCCTGCAGCGCACCGTTGAACACCGCGAAATCTTTCATGACGAGATGCTGCACCTGATGCGCATGATCATGAAAGGCGAAATCTCGCCCCTCATGATTGCCGCCATCACCACCGGCCTGCGCGTCAAGAAGGAGACCATTGGCGAGATCACCGCCGCCGCGCAGGTCATGCGCGAGCTGTCCACCAAGGTGCCGGTGGCCGACCGCACGCACCTGGTCGACATCGTGGGCACGGGCGGCGACGGCTCGCACACCTTCAACATCAGCACCTGCGCCATGTTTGTGGCGGCGGCAGCGGGCGCCAAGGTGGCCAAGCACGGTGGGCGCAGCGTTTCATCCAAGTCGGGCAGCGCCGATGCCATGGAGGCGCTGGGCGTCAACATCAACCTGACGCCTGAGCAGATTGCGCGCAGCATCGCCGAGACGGGCCTGGGCTTCATGTTTGCGCCCAACCACCACCCGGCCATGAAAAACGTGGCGCCGGTGCGCAAGGAGATGGGCGTCAAGACCTTCTTCAACATCCTGGGGCCGCTCACCAACCCGGCGGGGGCGCCCAATATCTTGATGGGCGTGTTCCACCCCGACCTGGTGGGCATCCAGGTGCGCGCGCTGCAGCGCCTGGGCGCCGAGCACGCCGTGGTCGTCTACGGCCGCGACGGCATGGACGAGGTGAGCCTGGGCGCCGCCACGCTGGTGGGCGAGCTGAAAGGCGGCGAAATCACCGAATACGAGATTCACCCCGAGGACTTTGGCCTGCAGATGATGAGCAACCGCGCCTTGCGCGTGGAGACGCCCGAGCAATCCGTCGCCATGCTGCGCGGCGTGCTGGCGGGCGAGGGCGGCGCGGCGCGCGACGTGGTGGCGCTGAACGCCGGCGTGGCGCTGTACGCGGCGGGCGTGGCGGCGGATATGAAGGCGGGTGTCGACAAGGCGCGCGCGGCCTTGGACTCGGGTGCGGCCAAGGCCAAGCTGGACCAGGTGGTGGGGTTCAGCCAGCAGGCTCAAGCGGGTTGATATATACTTTGATATCTATCTAATGCCTCGGCAGGAGCTTGCCATGCCGCAAACCGCCAAGATTTTTGCCACTGGCCGCAGTCAGGCCGTGCGCTTGCCGCTGGAATACCGGTTTGAGGAGAAAGAGGTTTTCATCCGCCGAGACCCGGTCACGGGCGACGTGATCCTCTCGCGCCGCCCCGAGTCGTGGGATGGCTTTTTCAAGCTGTTGCCAGACGCGGAGGTGCCCGCCGACTTTCTGACCGAGGCGGATCGGCAGCAAGGCGAACATCTGCGCGATCCTTTCGCGGATGACGCCGGGGCAGGCGCGGCCGGTTGATGCTCTGGCTGCTGGACACCAACATCGCCAGCCTGGCCCTGCGCGGCGACGCCGCCGTGCTGCGCCGGCTGGCCGCCGTGCCCATGCACCAGGTGAAGATGTCCGCCGTCACGCAGGCTGAGCTGCTGTATGGCCTGGCCAGGCGCGACCATCCGGCCAGGCTGGCCGCGCTGGTGCAGGCCTTCATCGCGCGGGTCGAGCCGCTGCCATGGACGCCGCAGGTCGCCACCGTCTACGGCCGACTGCGTGCCCGCTGCGAGGCGCAGGGCACCCCGCTGGCGCCACTGGACATGATGATTGCCGCCCACGCGCAGGCACTCGCGCAGGTCGAGCCGACCACCTTGGTCTCGCGCGATCAGGCCTTTGCCCGCGCGCCACTGGGCTTGCCCTTGGAGGACTGGACATGAGCAGCATCTGGCAAGACGAAGGCACCTGGATCGCCCTGGGCGTTTCGCTTTTGTTTCTGGTGGCGGCCTTTGTGCTGCACCGAGTTTTCGTCAAAATCCTGAAGACCCCGGCGCCGGACAAGCGCGAAAAGCTATTAAAAAATGAGTGATATTCTGAACAAGATCGTCGACGTCAAACGTCAGGAAGTGGCGGCGGCGCTGAAAAAAGTGCCCCTGGCCGCCATGCGCGCCGACGCGGAGAGCCGCGTGCTCACGCGCGACTTCGAGGGCGCGCTGCGCGCCAAGATCGCCGCCGGCCAGGCCGCGGTGATTGCCGAGATCAAGAAGGCCAGCCCCAGCAAGGGCGTGATCCGCGCCGACTTCGTGCCGGCCGACATCGCGCAAAGCTACGCCGTCGGCAACACCGATCGGGGCGGCCAGGTGAGCGCCGCCTGCCTGTCGGTGTTGACAGACAAGCAGTTCTTCCAGGGCAGCGTGGACTACCTGAAGCAGGCGCGCGCGAGCTGCGCGCTGCCGGTGCTGCGCAAGGACTTCATGATCGACCCCTACCAGGTCTACGAAGCGCGGTCCATGGGGGCCGACTGCATCCTGCTGATCGCCGCCTGCCTGCAAGACACCCAGATGGCCGAGCTGGAAGCTATCGCCCACGACCTGGGCATGGCTGTGCTGGTGGAGGTGCACGACGCGGCCGAGCTGCAGCGCGCGCTCAAGCTCAAGACGCGCCTGGTCGGCATCAACAACCGCGATCTGCGCACCTTCGAGGTGTCGCTGGACGTCACCCTGGGCATGCTGGCCGACGTGCCCGCCGACCGCCTGCTGATCACCGAAAGCGGCATCGCCACCCGCGCCGACGTGGCGCGCCTGCGCGAGGCGGGCGTGCACGCCTTTTTGGTCGGCGAGGCCTTCATGCGGGCCGAGGAGCCGGGGGAGGCGCTGGGTGAGTTGTTCAGCTGATTGCTACTCTATTTGTGGCTGTCCGGGCTGTATTTCCTAGCCCCACCGCCTGATTCAATGCCTGAAAATCCGACGCAACAGGCCCTGTGGGCCGATCCGGTCGCCGATGAGGTGACGGACCAGTCGGCCGCCTGGCCGCCGGGCGTGGAGCGCATCGCCCCTGGCTGGCGCTCGCTGGTGGACGAATTTGCCGCCAGCGCGGCCGGCTGCAGCGTGCGTGAGCATTTGGCGGGCCGCCAAGCGGCGGGCGCCACCGTCTACCCGCCCCAGCCGTTGCGCGCGCTGCAACTCACCCCGCCCGAGGCGGTGCGTGTCGTCATCCTAGGCCAAGACCCCTACCACGGCCCCGGGCAGGCCAATGGGCTGGCTTTCGATGTGGGCGCCGGCGTCAAAACGCCGCCCAGTCTGCGCAATATCCTCAAGGAACTGGCGCGCGACCACGGCCGGCCGCCCCAGCCGGCCGGCTTGCTGGAGCACTGGGCGCGCCAGGGCGTGTTGCTGCTCAACACCAGCTTGACGGTGGAGGCTGGGCAAGCCGCCAGCCACGCCAAACTGGGCTGGCAGGCGTTGACACATCGAATTTTCAAGACCTTGGCCGAAAGTGAGCGGCCGCTTGCTTTTCTGCTCTGGGGCGGGCACGCCCAGGCCATGCGGCCACCGGCAGCGCCGGCGCGCCACCTGTGGCTCACGGCGAACCACCCCTCGCCCCTGTCAGCGCTGCGCCCGCCCGAGCCCTTCATCGGCTGCGGGCATTTCCGGCGCGCAAACGCTTTTTTTCAGGCCCAGGGCGGCGCGCCCATCGACTGGCTGGGAAGCCCCGCGGCCTGAGGGTCGGCGCGCGAGCGCCGGCGTGGCTGATTTGCGACAGCAGGGGAGGCGTGATCCGTGGGCTCGCGCCCCTCCAAGGGCGCGGGCGGGGCCCACCGGCATCGCGCCAATTTGACTGCCGCACTGGAATAAGCCGAGGCGTTTTGCTAGCATCGCCGCGCACAAGAACGTGGGGCGGGATAGGCATGGGCCGCAAACAGAACCTTTATGAATTGCTCGGTCTGGGGGAGCATGCGTCCACGGAGCAGGTCCGGGAGGCTTTCCTGCGCCGTTCCGACGAAGTGCGCGCCAACGCAGCGGGCCTGCCGGCGCAGCAGGTGACCGACCGCCTGCAGCTGTTGAAGCTGGCGCTGTCCACGCTGATCGACCCGGTCACGCGCGACGCCTACGACCGCAAGCTGCGCGTGCAGTCCCGGATGCCGCTGGTGGTGGGCGGGGTGCCGACGGACGGCCCGGCCGGGGTCTCGTCCACGCGCGCCGATGCGCTGTCGATGCGCGCCGACGCGCTGTCGCTGCGTGCCGACGCGATGCTGCTGCGCTCCGGCGCCGGGCTGGGCGAGCGCGCCGGCGCGGGGTTCTTGCAGACCGCCGCCGGGGGCTTTTTGCAGCGACTGGCCAACGCCATCGGGCTGCTGGTCATCGTCGGTATCTTGGCGGCGCTGGCGGGCCGGTTCTTCTTCAGCAGCCCGTTGCGCCAGCAGGCCGAGATGGAAACGCGCCAGAGCAAGGCCGCCGAGCAGGCGGCGCTGCAGGAGTACTACCAAGCCCACGGGGTGCGCCCGGCCAACATGGCGGAGCTGCAACTGCTGGAGGCCCAGCGCCGCGGCCAGGAGGTCGAGCAGCGGCAGGTGCGGCAGGACGAGGAGAAGAAGGCGCGCGAGGCCCAGCGCTTCGAGGACGATGCGCGCCGCCGCGCCGAGCAGGTCAGCCGCGACCTGCAGCAGTCCGAGGCATTGGCGCGACGCGAGGCGCAGGCAGAGGCCGACCGGGCCGCCCGTGAGGCCGCGCGCAAGGAGCAGCTGGAAGCCTACAAACAGGCCGAGGAGCGGCGTCGGCAGCAGGAAAACGAGCGTCAGTGGCGCGAAATCCTGCGCCGATGAACGCGTCCGCCCGGATGCGCCGCCTGGGGCTGGGCGCGCTGCTGGCGGCGGGGCTGGCGGGCGCTGGGGGCTGCGGCCAGAAGGCGCCGACGCCCGAGCAGTTCGTGGGCAAGTGGCGGTCCTCGCGCATGAGTGCCGGGCCGCTGTACCTGAGGGCGAATGGCGAGTGGGAAATCCGCGCGGACGCCGACGACAAGGCCATGCAGTACGGCATCTGGGAGCTGAATGGTCGCAGCCTGGTCTGGTACATCAAGCAGGATGGGCGCCTGATGCGCGAGGGCAATGCCATTGTGTCGGTGGCTCCCCAACGCTTTGAGCTGCGTGAGCAGGACGGTTCGGTCACGCGCTTCGAGAGGCTCGATTGAGCCACTACGACACGCTGGAGGTGGTGTCCCACGCCAGCGCGGAAACCATCCGCGCGGCCTACCGGAGCCTGATGCAGCGCCACCACCCGGACAAGCACCCGGGGGACGCCGCCATGGCCGCGCGCGCCGCGCAACTGACCCAGGCCTACGAAGTGCTGTCGGAACCCGCACGGCGCGCGGCGTACGACCAAGGCCTGGCCCGGGCGCTGGCGACCCCCGAGCGCGGCGCGGCGCGGGATGCGGGCGCCGGCACCGCAGCCGCGGCGGCCGAAGCGCTGGCCGCGCGCCGCGCCCGTCTGGCGGCGGTGCGGGGCCAGGCGCGCCCACCGCGGCGGCCGGTGCCCAAGTGGTTGTGGGTCGTCAGTGTCACCGGGGTGGTGCTGGCCGGGTTGTGGTGGGGTCAGAGCCGGGTCTTGGCGCCGCCGACGCAGGAGCTGGCAAGCTTGCGGCGCCTGGTGGAAGCCCCGGACACGCCGGAGGCCCAGCGCCGGGAGCTGCTTGGGCGCAAGGAGGCCTGGATGGCGCGCGACCCCACCCTGCGGCGCCTGACGCAGGAGGCGCAAGCGCGCGACCGCGCGGCGCGAGCCTTCGTGCTGATCGACACGCCGCTGCGGGTGGTGGTGGGCGGTGCGGGGGGCGGGACAGGCGCCTGGAGCGCGGCGGAAATCGAGATCCCGGAGATCGACCTGATCGTGGGCAGCTTCGAGTCGGCGCGCACGCTGGCGCACCTGGACCGGCACCGCGCCCGGCTGGTGCGGGAGCTGGGCGAGCGCCTGGCGCGCGAGGATGCGTCGGTGCTGGCGCGGCCGTATGCGCGGGAGCAACTCACGCGCATCGTGCTGGAATCCGTGAACCAGAGTATTGGGGCCGATGCCCGGCAAGAGTACCCCTCGACCTGGTGGGAGTCTCCGGGCCGGCATGGCGTGGCGGAGGTGGTGTTGCGCCAGGGCTTCGAGCTGCTGCGGCTGCAGGCCTTCCGATAAGGAGGGGGCTTGGCAGGATTTTGTCAACGTGGCATAATCCCCAGTTCTCTGCCGGAGAGGTGGCCGAGTGGTTAATGGCAGCAGACTGTAAATCTGCCCTCTTACGAGTACGCTGGTTCGAATCCAGCCCTCTCCACCAGCAGATGCGTAGCGAATTGTGAAGAGTCGTCGCGTGCAGCGTACGGCCGGCATGGAGAGCTGCGGAAGTGACGAGGCATTGGCTCACGCGAGGAACGCGTCCTGACGTGGACCTTTGCGGGAGTAGTTCAATGGTAGAACCTTAGCCTTCCAAGCTAATGACGCGGGTTCGATTCCCGTCTCCCGCTCCAGTCGGTTGCTTGCGCATTCGGTCTCGGAGACAGTTTTCGCCCTTGTGGCTCAGTGGTAGAGCACTCCCTTGGTAAGGGAGAGGTCGCGGGTCCGATTCCCGCCAAGGGCACCAGACAGGCGGTGGCGTGCGTAGGCGAAGAGCTTGTGCATGCCGCCGCTTTCGGTGTGTTGTTTGAGTTGATTTTTTCGGAGTCGAAGAAATGGCAAAAGAGAAATTCGAGCGGACCAAGCCGCACGTGAACGTAGGCACGATTGGTCACGTGGACCACGGCAAGACCACGCTGACGGCGGCCATCACCACCGTGCTGAGCAAGAAGTTTGGCGGCCAGGCCAAGGGCTACGACCAGATTGACGCGGCCCCCGAAGAAAAGGCCCGCGGCATCACCATCAACACCGCCCACGTCGAGTACGAGACGGCCAACCGCCACTACGCGCACGTCGATTGCCCCGGCCACGCCGACTACGTCAAGAACATGATCACCGGCGCCGCCCAGATGGACGGCGCCATCCTGGTCGTCTCCGCCGCCGACGGCCCCATGCCCCAGACCCGCGAGCACATCCTGCTGTCGCGCCAGGTCGGCGTGCCCTACATCATTGTGTTCCTGAACAAGGCCGACATGGTCGACGACGCCGAGCTGCTCGAACTCGTCGAAATGGAAGTGCGCGAGCTGCTGTCCAAGTACGAATTCCCCGGCGACGACACCCCCATCGTCAAAGGCTCGGCCAAACTCGCCCTGGAAGGCGATGCCGGCGAGTTGGGCGAGCAAGCCATCATGAAGCTGGCCGAAGCCCTCGACAGCTACATCCCGACGCCCGAGCGCGCTGTCGACGGCACCTTCCTGATGCCCGTCGAGGACGTGTTCTCCATCTCCGGTCGCGGCACCGTCGTCACCGGGCGTATCGAGCGCGGCATCGTCAAGGTCGGCGAGGAAATCGAGATCGTCGGCATCCGTCCCACGCAGAAAACCACCTGCACCGGCGTTGAGATGTTCCGCAAGCTGCTGGACCAAGGCCAGGCCGGCGACAACGTCGGTATCCTGCTGCGCGGCACCAAGCGCGAGGACGTCGAGCGCGGCCAAGTGCTGTGCAAGCCCGGCTCCATCAAGCCGCACACCCACTTCACCGGTGAGGTGTACGTGCTGAGCAAGGATGAGGGTGGCCGTCACACGCCGTTCTTCAACAACTACCGTCCGCAGTTCTACTTCCGCACCACCGACGTCACCGGCAGCATCGAGCTGCCCAAGGACAAAGAGATGGTCATGCCTGGCGACAACGTGTCGATCACCGTCAAGCTGATCGCACCCATCGCCATGGAAGAAGGTCTGCGCTTTGCCATCCGTGAGGGTGGCCGCACCGTCGGTGCGGGCGTGGTGGCCAAGATCATCGAGTGATCGGTTAAGGGTTTAGGGGTATAGCTCAACTGGCAGAGCGTCGGTCTCCAAAACCGAAGGTTGGGGGTTCGATTCCCTCTGCCCCTGCCACCTGATGGTGGTCAGAACCCGATCGAAAAGCCCGCCAAACACCTTGGCGGGCTTATGTGTCTAGAGAATTGACGTTTAAAACCCCCCGGTTTGAGGCGTCAGGAACAAAAATCCGCCCAACAATGGCAAGCACTCAAGTTGAAACCGTGAGCACCGGCGCCGACAAGGCGCGGCTGGCGACAGCCTGCGTGCTGGTGGTGGGTGCGCTGGTGGCGTATTACCTGCTGGCTAGCCAGGGGCCGCTCGTGCAGTGGGGCGCGTTGATCGCCGGACTGGTGTTGGCGGTGGTCGTGTTTTTGACGTCCGAGTCGGGCAAGCGCTTGGTCGCCTTTGGTCGTGATTCGTGGCGTGAGGTCAAGAAGGTTGTTTGGCCTTCGCGCAAGGAAACCTTGCAGACCACGGCTTTCGTGTTTGCTTTTGCGGTCGTGATGGCGCTGTTTTTGTGGCTGACCGACAAGACACTGGAATGGGTGCTGTACGACCTGGTTCTGGGCTGGAGGCGCTGATGAGCGACGTTGTGAATTTGACGACGACCGAGTCGTCTGCAAACCCCGACCTGAAGTGGTACGTGGTCCACGCCTATTCGGGCATGGAAAAGGCCGTTGAGCGCAACATCCTGGAGCGGATCAACCGCGCCGGCATGCAGTCCAAGTTTGGCCGCATCCTGGTGCCGACCGAAGAGGTCGTGGAGATCAAGAACGGTCAGAAGCGCACCACCGAGCGCAAGTTCTTCCCCGGCTACGTCCTGGTCGAAATGGTCATGGACGACGAATCCTGGCACCTGGTGAAACACACCAACAAGGTGACCGGGTTTGTCGGTGGCGCCAAGAACCGCCCGGCCCCGATCTCGGAAGACGATGTGATGAAGATCGTCAACCAGATGCAGGAAGGCACGGACAAACCGCGCCACAAGGTCGAATTCGAGGTGGGCGAATACGTCCGCGTCAAGGAAGGCCCGTTCACCGACTTCAACGGCACGGTCGAGGAAGTCAACTACGAGAAAAGCAAGGTGCGTGTGTCGGTCACGATTTTTGGTCGTGCCACCCCGGTCGAGCTGGAGTTTGGTCAGGTCGAGAAGGCCTGACGCGTATTTTTTTTGGGATGACTGGCGCTTTTCCGACTCGGCGCCAGCGGTATCCCAGGAATTGAGAGTCGTTCACCCCGGGGAGTCTTGGCTCGTTGGAGCCCGAGACGTTTGAACCCGCAAGGAGAAAAGCATGGCGAAGAAAATCGTCGGCTTCATCAAGCTGCAAGTGCCGGCTGGTAAAGCCAATCCGTCGCCGCCCATTGGTCCCGCACTGGGCCAGCGCGGTCTGAACATCATGGAGTTTTGCAAGGCGTTCAACGCCCAGACCCAGGGCGTCGAGCCTGGTCTGCCGCTGCCGGTGGTGATCACCGCGTTTGCGGACAAGAGCTTCACCTTCATCATCAAGACGCCTCCGGCGACGACGTTGATCAAGAAGGCCATCAAGCTCGACAAGGGCTCGGCCAAGCCGCACACCGACAAGGTCGGCAAGATCACCCGCGCCCAGCTCGAGGAGATCGCCAAGACCAAGATGAAGGATCTGACGGCCGCCGAACTGGATGCGGCCGTGCGCACGATCGCGGGTTCGGCCCGTTCGATGGGCGTGACCGTGGAGGGCGTGTAAATGGCCAAGCAAACCAAAAAAGTCAAGGCTCAGCAGGGCAAGGTGGAAACCACCAAGCTGTACCCGCTTGCCGATGCGCTGGCGTTGGTCAAGGAGTTCGCCACCGCCAAGTTCGATGAGTCCATCGACGTGGCCGTGCAGCTCGGCATCGACGCCAAGAAGTCCGACCAGGTGGTGCGTGGCGCCGTGGTGCTGCCCAACGGCATCGGCAAGACCAAGCGCGTGGCCGTGTTTGCCCAAGGCGCCAAGGCCGATGAGGCGAAAGCTGCTGGGGCCGACATCGTGGGCATGGACGATCTGGCTGCTCAGGTGAAGGCTGGCGACATGCCCTTCGATGTGGTCATCGCCGCGCCGGACGCCATGCGCGTGGTCGGTACGCTCGGCCAGATCCTGGGTCCGCGCGGCCTGATGCCGAACCCCAAGGTCGGCACCGTGACGCCCGACGTGGCCACGGCCGTGAAGAACGCCAAGGCCGGTCAGGTGCAGTTCCGTGTCGACAAGGCCGGCATCATCCACGGCACGATCGGTCGCCGCTCTTTCGACGCCGACAAGCTGCAGGGCAACCTGGCGGCACTGATCGACGCGCTGAACAAGGCCAAACCAGCCACCAGCAAGGGCGTGTACCTGCGCAAGGTGGCGGTGTCGAGCACGATGGGTGTAGGCGTTCGCGTGGACACCCAGACCATCACGGCCTGACGTTTGTGAGAATTTGGGCCGGTGCCGCAAGGCATCGGCCTGATGTGGTGGGCTGGGGTTGCCGCGCGGTGGCTCCAGGTCATCCAAGACCGCTGGTGTGGAATGCGAATTCCACTTAATTTGCTCCGGTTTCGGAGATGACCAGCGCAGATGGCGTACCCGCTGAGAAGGTTTCCATCCTGAACAGTAGGTCGCTGAAAGAAGGCGCGCCGACAAGGGAAAAGGTGTGGTTTCACCTCACCCCCGATGGTGCAATTTGAAGGAGTAGACCTTGAGTCTGAATCGCAGTGAGAAAGAAGCGGTCATCCAAGAAGTGACCGACCTCGCCGCTAAAGCTCAAACGCTCGTGATGGCGGAATACCGCGGCGTCACGGTCGCTGACATGACCAAACTGCGTTCCTCGGCTCGCAGCAGTGGCGTGACCCTGAGTGTGTTGAAAAACACTCTGGCCCGCCGTGCTGTCACCGGGAGCAGTTTTGAAGTGGTGGCCGACCAGATGACCGGTCCGCTAATCTACGGTTTCTCCGAAGACGCTGTGTCGGCCGCCAAGGTGGTAGCCGAGTTCGCGAAGACCAACGACAAGTTGGTCATTCGTGGTGGCGTTTACGGGGGCAAACCGTTGGATGCGAACGGCGTGAAAGCGTTGGCCAGCATTCCCAGCAAGGAAGTGTTGCTGGCGCAGCTGTGTGGCTTGCTCATGTCGCCAATCTCCCGCACCGCCGTGGTGCTGGGCGCTCTGGCGAGCAAAAAAGGCGAAGGCGAGGCCGCCGCCGCTTGACGCGCACGGCCCACGTAAAACCATAACTGTTTAGGAAATCAACATGGCATTCGATAAAGACGCATTTCTGACCGCGCTGGACAGCATGACGGTCATGGAGCTCAACGACCTGGTGAAAGCCATCGAAGAGAAGTTTGGCGTGAGCGCCGCCGCGATGGCTGCTCCGGCCGCTGGTGGTGCTGCCGGTGCTCCGGCCGCCGAAGAGAAGACCGAGTTCAACGTCGTGCTGACCGAAACCGGCGCCAACAAGGTGTCGGTCATCAAGGCCGTGCGCGAACTCACGGGCCTGGGCCTCAAGGAAGCCAAGGACCTGGTCGACGGCGCTCCGAAGAACGTCAAGGAAGGCATCGCCAAGGCCGACGCGGAAGCCGCGGTCAAGAAGCTGGTGGAAGCCGGCGCCAAGGCCGAACTCAAGTAAATCGGACGGGGAAGGGCGCGCGGTCGCGCATATGCGATTCGCGCCGCCTCGCCCCTGATTTACAGGCTGGTTGCCCAACCAGCCTTTCGCGCTTTTCAGAGCGCACTTGAAAACCGGCTCGGGCCGGTGCCCCGAAGACCGCAAGGTCAGCAGGGCTTCCCCGAGATGGCTTTCAAGTGTCTTCTGATCCCGACTGCAGAGGACCACTTGGTTCGGGCCACGTGCAACGCGTGGCCGTCCGCCATCGGCTGGTAGTGGCCAGCCACCAAGCACTCTTCAGGCCCCGTGCCTGATGCCAAAGTCGCCATATGTCCAGGACCCCCAGTTCATTGCCCGGAGATCACATGGCCTATACCTTCACCGAACGCAAACGCATCCGCAAGAACTTCGGCACCCGTGAGAGCGTGCTCAAAGTCCCCTATTTGCTGCAGATGCAAAAGGACGCCTACACCGCGTTCCTGCAAGCCGACACCCCCCCAAAAAAACGTACCCATGATGGCCTGCAAGCCGCGTTCGAATCGGCTTTTCCGATCGTGTCGCACAACGGCTTCGTGGAGATGAAGTTCGTCGAGTACACGCTGGTCAAGCCGGCGTTCGATGTGCGCGAATGCCAGACCCGTGGTCTGACGTTCTCGTCCGCCGTGCGCGCACGCGTGCAGCTCATCATCTACGACCGTGAATCGTCGACGCCGCAGTCGAAGGTGGTCAAGGAGGTGAAGGAGCAGGAGGTCTACATGGGCGAGGTGCCGCTCATGACCGATAAGGGTTCGTTCATCGTCAACGGCACCGAGCGCGTGATCGTGTCTCAGTTGCATCGCTCTCCCGGCGTGTTCTTCGAGCACGATAAGGGCAAGACGCACAGCTCGGGCAAGCTGTTGTTCTCGGCGCGCATCATCCCTTACCGCGGTTCCTGGTTGGACTTCGAATTCGACCCGAAGGACATCCTGTTCTTCCGTGTTGACCGTCGTCGCAAGATGCCCGTCACCATCTTGCTCAAGGCCATCGGCCTGAACCCCGAGCAGATTCTGGCGAACTTCTTCGTCAACGACACCTTCCGCCTGATGGACAGTGGCGCGCAGATGGAGTTCGTTGCGGACCGCTTGAAGGGCGAGGTGGCGCGTTTTGACATCACCGACAAGTCCGGCAAGGTTGTGGTGGCCAAGGACAAGCGCATCACCGTGCGCCACACCCGTGAGCTGGAGCAATCCGACACCACGTACATCAGCGTGCCAGAAGATTTCCTGCTGGGTCGCGTGGTGGCCCGGAACATCGTTGACACGGATACCGGCGAGATCATTGCCAAGGCCAACGACGAACTGACCGAGGCGCTGCTGAAAAAGCTGCGCGAATCGGGCGTGCAAGAGTTGCAGTGCATCTTCACCAACGAGTTGGATCAGGGCGCCTACATTTCTCAGACGCTGCGTGCCGACGAGACCGCCGACGAGTTTGCCGCGCGCGTGGCCATCTACCGCATGATGCGTCCTGGCGAGCCGCCGACCGAGGACGCGGTGCAGGCCTTGTTCCAGCGCCTGTTCTATAACCCGGACACCTACGATCTGTCGCGCGTTGGCCGCATGAAGTTCAACGCCAAGATCGGTCGCGAAGAGTCGACCGGTCCGATGGTGATGACCAACGAGGACATCCTCGCGGTCGTCAAGATCCTGGTCGAGCTGCGCAACGGTCGCGGCGAGGTGGACGACATCGACCACCTGGGCAACCGTCGCGTGCGTTGTGTTGGCGAGCTGGCCGAGAACCAGTACCGCACCGGCCTGGCACGCATTGAAAAGGCCGTGAAAGAACGCCTGGGGCAGGCCGAGCAAGACCCGCTCATGCCGCATGACCTGATCAACTCCAAGCCGATTTCCGCGGCGCTCAAGGAGTTCTTCGGTGCCTCGCAGCTGTCGCAGTTCATGGACCAGACCAACCCGCTGGCCGAGATCACGCACAAGCGCCGCGTCTCGGCCCTGGGCCCGGGTGGTCTGACGCGCGAACGCGCCGGTTTCGAGGTGCGCGACGTGCACGTCACGCACTACGGCCGCGTGTGCCCGATCGAAACGCCAGAAGGCCCGAACATCGGTCTGATCAACTCGCTGGCCCTGTACGCGCGCCTGAACGAGTACGGGTTCATTGAGACGCCGTACCGCCGCGTGGTGGACGGCAAGGTCACCCATGAGATCGACTATCTGTCTGCCATTGAGGAAGGCAAGTACGTCATTGCTCAGGCCAATGCCACTCTGGACAAGGACGGCCGACTGACGGGTGACCTGGTGTCGGCGCGCGAGAAAGGCGAATCGATCCTGGTCAGCTCCGAGCGCGTGCAGTACATGGACGTGTCGCCCGCGCAGATCGTGTCGGTGGCGGCCTCGCTGGTGCCCTTCCTGGAGCACGACGATGCCAACCGCGCGCTGATGGGCGCCAACATGTCGCGCCAGGCCGTGCCCGTGTTGCGCCCCGAAAAGCCGCTGGTCGGGACCGGCATTGAGCGCGTGGCCGCGGTCGACTCCGGCACCGTGGTGACTGCCAGCCGTGGCGGCGTGGTCGACCACGTCGATGCGACCCGCATCGTGATCCGGGTGAACGACGACGAGGCCGTGGCCGGCGAAGTCGGCGTGGACATCTACAACCTGATCAAGTACCAGCGTTCGAACCAGAACACCAACATCCACCAGCGCCCCATCGTCAAGCGTGGCGACAAGCTGGCCAAGGGTGACGTGATCGCCGACGGCGCCTCGACCGATCTGGGCGAGATCGCCATCGGCCAGAACATGCTGATCGCGTTCATGCCCTGGAACGGCTACAACTTCGAGGACTCGATCCTGATCAGCGAACGCGTGGTTGCCGACGACCGCTACACCTCGATTCACATCGAGGAACTGGTGGTGATGGCGCGCGACACCAAGCTGGGTGCCGAAGAGATCACGCGCGATATCCCGAACCTGTCCGAGCAGCAACTGAACCGCTTGGACGAGTCGGGCATCATCTACGTGGGTGCCGAAGTGCAGCCCGGCGACACGCTGGTCGGCAAGGTCACGCCCAAGGGTGAGACTACGCTGACGCCGGAAGAGAAGCTTCTGCGCGCCATCTTTGGCGAGAAGGCCTCCGACGTGAAGGACACCTCGCTGCGCGTGGACCAGGGCAGCTCGGGCACCGTGATCGACGTTCAGGTGTTCACCCGCGAGGGCATCCAGCGTGACAAGCGCGCCCAGCAGATCATCGACGATGAACTCAAGCGTTACCGCCTGGACCTGAACGATCAGTTGCGCATCGTCGAGGCCGACGCGTTCGACCGTATCGAGAAGCTGCTGAACGGCAAAGTGGCCAACGGCGGGCCGAACCGTATCGCCAAGGGCACCAAGATCGACAAGGCCTACCTGGCTTCGGTCGACAAGTACCATTGGTTCGACATCCGTCCGGCCGAGGACGAGGTAGCTGCGCAGTTGGAGAGCATCAAGGCCTCCATCGAGCAGCAACGCCACAACTTCGACCTGGCCTTCGAGGAAAAGCGCAAGAAGCTCACCCAGGGCGACGAGTTGCCCGCCGGTGTGCTGAAGATGGTCAAGGTCTACCTGGCTGTCAAGCGTCGCCTGCAGCCTGGCGACAAGATGGCCGGCCGTCACGGCAACAAGGGTGTGGTTTCCAAGATCGTTCCGGTCGAGGACATGCCCTACATGGCCGACGGCACGCCCGCCGATATCGTGCTGAACCCGCTGGGCGTGCCTTCGCGCATGAACGTGGGTCAGGTGCTGGAAGTCCACCTGGGCTGGGCCGGCAAGGGCATTGGCCAGCGCATCAACGAGATGCTGCAGACCGAGGAACGTGTCGCCAAACTGCGCAAGTACCTGGAGGAGCTGTACAACAGCACCGGGCACAAGGAAGACTTGGCCAAACTGAGCGACGAGCAGCTGCTGGAAATGGCGGGCAACCTGACCACCGGCATGCCATTCGCCACCCCGGTGTTCGACGGCGCCTCCGAGGAGGAGATCCGCACCATGCTCCATCTGGCCTATCCGGAGGACGTGGCCAAGACCAAGGGCCTGACGCCGACACGCACCCAGGCTTACCTCTACGACGGTCGCACCGGCGATGCTTTCGAGCGTCCCACGACCATCGGCTACATGCACTTCCTGAAGCTGCACCATTTGGTCGACGACAAGATGCACGCACGGTCCACCGGCCCGTACTCCCTGGTCACTCAGCAGCCGCTGGGCGGCAAGGCGCAGTTTGGCGGTCAACGTTTCGGCGAGATGGAGGTGTGGGCGCTGGAAGCCTACGGCGCCTCCTACACGCTGCAGGAGATGCTCACCGTCAAATCCGACGACGTGCAAGGCCGTACCAAGGTCTACGAGAGCATCGTCAAGGGCGAGCACTCGATCGACGCGGGCATGCCCGAGTCGTTCAACGTCCTGGTAAAGGAAATCCGATCGCTGGGTCTCGATATCGAGCTCGAGCGCTCTTAATTTGATAGGGAAAGAGTCATATGAAATCGCTACTCGACCTGTTCAAGCAATTCACGCCGGATGAACATTTCGATGCCATCCGCATCGGCCTGGCTTCGCCCGAGAAGATCCGCTCGTGGTCCTTCGGTGAAGTGAAGAAGCCCGAGACCATCAACTACCGCACCTTCAAGCCCGAGCGCGACGGTCTGTTCTGCGCCAAGATCTTTGGCCCGATCAAGGACTACGAGTGCCTGTGCGGCAAGTACAAACGCCTGAAGCACCGTGGTGTGATCTGCGAGAAATGCGGCGTTGAAGTGACCCAGACCAAGGTGCGCCGCGAGCGCATGGGCCACATCGATCTGGCCGCGCCTTGCGCCCACATCTGGTTCCTGAAGTCGCTGCCCTCGCGTCTCGGCATGGTGCTGGACATGACGCTGCGCGACATCGAGCGCGTGCTGTACTTCGAGGCCTATGTGGTCACCGACCCCGGCATGACCCCGCTGAAGAAATTCAGCATCATGAGCGAGGACGACTACGACGCCAAGCGCAAGGAGTACGGCGATGAGTTCGTGGCCCGCATGGGCGCCGAGGGCATCAAGGAGCTGCTGGAAGGCATTGACCTGGAGACCGAGATCGAGCGTCTGCGCGGCGACCTCACGGGCTCCGAAGTCAAGGTCAAGAAGAACGCCAAGCGCCTGAAGGTGCTGGAAGCCTTCAAGAAATCGGGCATCAAGCCCGAGTGGATGGTGCTGGACGTGCTGCCGGTGCTGCCGCCCGACCTGCGCCCGTTGGTGCCGCTGGATGGTGGCCGCTTTGCCACGTCCGACCTGAACGACCTGTACCGCCGCGTCATTAACCGCAACAGCCGTTTGAAGCGTCTGCTGGAGTTGAAGGCGCCGGAGATCATTGCGCGCAACGAAAAGCGCATGCTGCAAGAAGCCGTGGACAGTCTGCTGGACAACGGCCGCCGCGGCAAGGCCATGACGGGCGCCAACAAGCGCGCGCTCAAGTCTCTGGCCGACATGATCAAGGGCAAGAGCGGCCGCTTCCGCCAGAACTTGCTGGGCAAGCGCGTCGACTACTCGGGCCGTTCGGTCATCACCGTGGGCCCGACGCTCAAGCTGCACCAGTGCGGCTTGCCCAAGCTGATGGCGCTGGAGCTGTTCAAGCCCTTCATCTTCGCGCGGCTGGAGGCGATGGGCATCGCCACCACCATCAAGGCCGCCAAGAAAGAGGTCGAGGCCGGCACCCCCGTGGTGTGGGACATCCTGGAAGAGGTCATCACCGAGCATCCGGTGCTGCTGAACCGCGCGCCCACGCTGCACCGCCTGGGCATTCAGGCGTTCGAGCCGATCCTGATCGAGGGCAAGGCCATTCAGCTGCACCCGCTGGTCTGTGCCGCCTTCAACGCCGACTTTGACGGTGACCAGATGGCTGTTCACGTGCCGCTGTCGGTCGAGGCGCAGATGGAAGCCCGTACGCTGATGCTGGCCTCCAACAACGTGCTGTTCCCCGCGAGCGGCGAACCGTCCATCGTGCCGTCGCAGGACGTGGTGCTGGGTCTGTACTACACCACCCGCGAGCGCATCAACGGCAAGGGCGAGGGCCTGGTGTTCGCCGACATCGGCGAGGTCCAGCGCGCGCTGGACGCCAACGTGGTCGAGCTCACCGCCAAGATCACCGTGCGCCTGACCGAGTGGAACAAGAACAAGGACACGGGGGAGTTCGAGCCGTCCACCTCGCTGGTGGAGACCACCGTGGGGCGCGCGTTGCTGTCCGAAATCCTGCCCAAGGGTCTGCCGTTCTCGCAGATGAACAAGGCGCTGAAGAAGAAGGAAATCTCGCGCCTGATCAATGCCTCGTTCCGCAAGTGCGGCCTGAAGGAGACCGTGGTCTTTGCCGACAAGTTGCTGCAGAACGGCTTCCGACTCGCCACACGCGCCGGCATCTCGATCGCGATTGAGGACATGCTGGTGCCCAAGGAAAAACACGGCATCATTGAGCGCGCCGAGAGAGAGGTCAAGGAGATTGAGGCGCAGTACACCTCTGGCTTGGTGACTGCCGGTGAGCGTTACAACAAGGTCGTGGATATCTGGGGCAAGGCCGGCGACGAAGTGTCCAAGGTCATGATGGCCCAGTTGGCCAAGCAGAAGACCACCGACCGCCACGGCAAGGAAGTGGATCAGGAGTCGTTCAACTCCATCTACATGATGGCCGATTCTGGCGCTCGTGGCTCCGCCGCGCAGATTCGCCAGCTGGCCGGCATGCGTGGCCTGATGGCCAAGCCCGATGGCTCCATTATCGAGACGCCCATCACGGCCAACTTCCGTGAAGGTCTGAACGTGTTGCAGTACTTCATCTCGACGCACGGCGCACGTAAAGGTCTGGCCGACACGGCGCTGAAGACCGCCAACTCCGGCTACCTGACGCGCCGCCTGGTCGACGTGACGCAGGACTTGGTCGTGACCGAGGACGATTGCGGCACCAGCGACGGCTCGTTGATGCGCGCCATCGTCGAGGGCGGTGAAGTGATCGAATCGCTGCGCGAGCGTATCCTGGGCCGTACCGCGGCCGAGGATCTCATTAACCCCGAGACGCAAGAGGTGGTGATTCAGGCCGGCCAGATGCTGGACGAGGACGCCATCGACGAGTTGGAGGCCGGCGGCATCGACGAGGTGCGCGTGCGCACCGCGCTGACCTGCGCCACGCGCTTCGGCATCTGTGCACGGTGCTATGGCCGTGATCTGGGCCGAGGCGGCTTGGTGAACATGGGTGAGGCCGTGGGGGTGATCGCCGCGCAGTCGATCGGCGAGCCCGGCACGCAGCTGACCATGCGCACGTTCCACATCGGTGGTGCGGCGTCGCGCGCGGCGGTGGCTTCCAGCGTGGAAGCCAAGTCCAATGGCGTGATTGGCTTCAACGCCACCATGCGCTACGTGACCAACAGCAAGGGCGAGTTGGTGGTGATTTCGCGTTCTGGCGAAATCGTGGTGCACGACGAGCATGGCCGCGAGCGTGAGCGCCACAAGGTGCCGTACGGCGCCACGCTGACCGTGAAGGCGGATCAGCAGATCAAGGCCGGCACCGTGCTGGCCAACTGGGACCCGTTGACCCGACCCATCATCACGGAATTCGCCGGCCAGGTGAAGTTCGAGAACGTGGAAGAGGGTTTGACAGTGGCCAAGCAGGTCGACGAGGTCACGGGCCTGTCGACGCTGGTGGTGATCGATCCCAAGCGCCGTGGTTCGGCCAAGATCGTGCGCCCGCAGGTCAAGCTGGTGGACGCGAACGGCCAAGAGGTCAAGATTCCCGGTACCGACCACTCGGTGACCATCGGCTTCCAGGTCGGCGCCCTGATTCAGGTGCGCGATGGTCAGGACGTCGGCCCCGGCGAGGTGCTGGCGCGTATCCCGGTCGAAGGCCAGAAGACCCGCGACATCACGGGCGGTCTGCCGCGCGTGGCCGAGCTGTTCGAAGCCCGTTCGCCCAAGGACAAGGGTGTGCTGGCCGAGCTGACCGGTACCGTGTCTTTTGGCAAGGAGACCAAGGGCAAGATTCGCCTGCAGATCACCGACCCGGACGGCAAGGTCTGGGAAGAGCTGATCCCCAAGGAGAAGAACATCCTGGTGCACGAAGGCCAGGTGGTGAACAAGGGCGAGAGCATCGTCGACGGCCCGGCCGATCCGCAGGATATCCTGCGCCTGCTCGGCATGGAAGAGCTGGCGCGCTACATCGTCGACGAGGTGCAGGACGTCTACCGTCTGCAGGGCGTGAAGATCAACGACAAGCACATCGAGGTGATCGTTCGCCAGATGCTGCGCCGTGTCGTGGTCGACAACCCCGGTGATTCCAGCTACATCGCCGGTGAGCAGGTCGAGCGCAGCGAGATGCTGAACACCAACGACGCCCTGCGCGCCGATGGCAAGATCCCGTCGACCTACACCAACCTGCTGCTGGGCATCACCAAGGCCTCGTTGTCCACCGACAGTTTCATCTCCGCGGCGTCGTTCCAGGAAACGACCCGTGTGTTGACCGAAGCCGCCATCATGGGCAAACGTGACGAGCTGCGTGGTCTGAAAGAGAACGTCATCGTAGGCCGCCTGATTCCCGCAGGAACTGGCATGGCTTACCACGATGCGCGCAAAGCCAAGGACCAGATGGATGAGGCCGAGCGCCGCGCCATCGCCGAGGCCGAAGCCGCCGAGCTGGATGCCGCGACCGAGGACGTTGGCGCGGTAGGCTCGGAGCAGACCGCAAGTCCCGAGTAACCCACAGCGGCATTGCCGCGTCTTGGCGCCCATGTCGCTGCAATGCAGTGGCATGGGCGTTTTTCATCATGGATTTGACTTCATTGCATTCGTCACTGGCATGGCTGGCCACCATGGCGGTGTTGTTCTTCTGGGCGGTGGGCGCGTACAACCGACTGGTGCGGCTGCGCTCGGCGGTGGTTCAAGCGTTTGTGGATCTTGATGAGCAACTGGTTCGTCAACTGGTCTGGCTACAGGGCAGCTTGCCGGAGGCGGTGCGCGAGCACCCTGCCGGCGAAGTGTCGTCCGAGCCGCCGGACGAGGCCTTGAGCGCTTGGTGGCGCCTACGGGCTGCGGCCGACCAGTTTGGGGCCGTGCTGGCGCGCGCACGCGCCCAACCCATCGCGTTGGAGCCTATCGCCAGTCTCGTGATGGCCCACGAGGCCGTGCGCGACGCCTGGGCCACCGTACTGACCGCGGCCGTTCCCAGAGACGCCGTGCCCTCACCGGAGCGCCTGCAGGAGCGATGGATGCGCCTCTTGCACCAGTCCATGCCGCTGCGCGCTCGGCACAATGAGGCGGTGTCGGCGTACAACGCCGCCATCCGGCAGTTTCCGGCATCACTGATCGGGTGGTTGTTCAGGTTTCAACCGGCCGGCCTGGCTTCTCGCCTGGCCGAGGGGAAGGCATGAGTTTGTCGAACAAGGGTACGGAAACGGGTGGTGACGCGGCGCGCCAGCCCCCGCTGTGGCGTCAGCTGGAGGCGACGGCCAGACTGGTGGAGGGCGTCCGTGATGGGCGTTCATTGAAAACCCAACTGCAGACCGTCGAGGTTGGGCTTCGGCCAGGTGTCCAGGCTTTGAGCTCCCACGTTCTGCGTTGGCTCGGTCTGGCCAACGGTCTGGTCGAGCTGTTGGCGCGCCATGCGCCACCGGCTCGGGTCCAGGCTCTCCTGTGCACCGCTCTGGCGCTGCTCGCGCGTCGCTCGGAGTACAGCTACACCGACTTCACGCTGGTCAACCAGACCATCGAGGCGCTCAAACGCGACCGCCGCAGTGCGCATCAGGCGGGGTTTCTCAACGCCTGCCTGCGCCGCTTCCTGCGTGAGCGCGACAGCTTGGTGGCACAGGCCGAGAGGCGGCCGCAGGCGCTTTGGAACCACCCCGACTGGTGGATTCAGCGCCTGCGTGTCGATTACCCGGAGCAGTGGGTCGAGATGCTGCGTGCGAACCAGGAACCGGCCCCCATGGTGCTGCGGGTCAACACGCAAAAAACCAGCGTCGATACATTTTTGCAACGAGCCGCGGCGGTGGGCTTGGCGGCCGAGGCCGCCGGTGGTGTCGGGGTGCGTCTGCTGCGCCCGGTACCGGTCGACCATATCCCGGGGTTTCGCGACGGGCACGTGTCGGTGCAGTCGGCGGCGGCCCAACGGGCAGCCCCGCTGCTGCTGGATGGACTGGACCTGATTTCCCCGCGCGTTCTGGACGCCTGCGCAGCACCGGGCGGCAAGACAGGGCATCTGCTGGAGCTGAAGCCGCAAGCCCGTGTCACGGCCTTGGATGTGGACGCCGAACGCTGCGTGCGCACGCAGGACAATTTGGACCGACTCGGTTTGCAGGCTCACGTCCTGACCGCCGACGTAACGGAGATCTCGGCCTGGTGGGATGGACAGCAGTTTGATGCCATCTTGCTGGACGCGCCGTGCAGCGCCTCGGGCATTGTGGCGCGCCAACCCGACATCCGCTGGTTGCGTCGGGAGAGCGACATTGAGCAGCTTGCCGCTCTGCAGGAGCGGTTGTTGAACGCCTTGTGGCCCCTGCTGGCGCCCGGCGGCCGTTTGCTGTACAGCACCTGCTCGGTTTTCAAGCAGGAAGGGCAACAACGGATTCAATCGTTTGTTACACGCAACACGGAGGCCATCGAATGGCCCTCACCAGGACACTTGTTGCCCCGAATTGGCGGGCAGGCCCCCGGCCATGTGGACAATCGGACTTGTGAAGACGACGGTTTCTTTTACGCGCTCTTGCACAAGCGCTTGGGCTAGCCGATGGCTGTTGGCCTTGGTACTGGCCTGGACTCTGCTGCCTGCCTGGGCGGCACGCAATGAGGGTGGGGTGTCGCTGAGCCAGCTGAGCGTCGACCGCCAGGACGATGGCCTGTACCTGACGGCGCAGCTGCAGTTGGACCTTTCCTCTGTGATGGAGGAGGCGCTCAGCAAGGGCATCGCGGTGTACTTCGTCATCGAGGCCGACACCATGCGCCAGCGTTGGTACTGGTCCGATCAGCAGGTGGCGTCGGCGCGCCGCTACATCCGGCTCAGCTACCAACCGCTGACCCGGCGCTGGCGCCTGAATACTTCCTCCGAGCCCTTGTCCAACTCAAGCCTGGGCATGAGCCTCGGGCAATACCACGATTCGCTGCCAGACGCACTTTCCGCCGCGCAACGGATTTCGGGCTGGAAAGTGGCCAACGCCACCGATATCGAGGCCGACAGCAAGTACGTTGTGCGCTTTCGCTTCAGGCTGGATGCGTCGCACCTGCCGCGCACGCTCCAGATTGGTGCAACCGGTCAGTCGGAGTGGGCCTTGTCGTTGGAGCGGCGGGTAGACCTGCCGCTGGAGCCAGCGCGGTGACGGCGTCGTCCACCGCCGCCAGCGAGTTGACACTGCGCAAGCGCCTGTCGCGCTGGTCGCTGCGTATCGGCGTCGCAGGGCTGGTGTTGATGGGGCTGGTGCTGATTTTTCTGCTTGCCCAGGCCACCAACAACCGCCTGCTCTACGAGCGCTACTACGCCCGTTTGTTCGAGGTGAACGTGGTGGCGGCGACGCTGCTGGCCGCGGTGATCATCTGGGGCGTCTACCGTCTGCTCTCGCGTCTGCGGCGCGGCAAGTTCGGTAGCCGGCTGCTGATCAAGTTGGCGGCCATCTTCGGCCTGGTGGGCGTGCTGCCGGGGTTGCTGATCTACGTGGTGTCCTACCAGTTCGTCTCGCGTTCCATCGAATCTTGGTTCGACGTAAAGGTCGAAGGAGCACTGGAATCCGGGGTAACCTTGGCGCGCACCTCGCTGGAGACGCAGGCGCGTGATTTCGGCAACCAGCTGCGCACCTCGGCGGCGGGTTTGGCCAACTCTCCCGACACTCTGGTGGCTTTGCCGTTGGATCAGATGCGCAACCGGCTGGGTGCCACCGATGTCAGCATGTGGTCCGCATCCGGCCGCCTCATCGCCAGTGCCGGCCAGTCGCGCTTTGAGCTGACGCCCGACCGGCCCACCACCCAGATGCTGCGCAACGTGCGGGCCCAGGGTGTGTACACGCAGATCGAAGGCCTGGACGATGGCAGCCCGCCAACTGGAGGTGCGCCGCCGGCGCGCATTCGGGCGCTGGTCATGATCGGTGCACAGTCGGTTGGTTTCACCGAGGAAAGCCGTTTTGTCCAGGCCGTACAGCCCCTGCCGACCACACTCGTGACGCATGCCTTGGCGGTGCAGGAAGCGCATCGCGAATACCAGGAACGAGCCTTGGGCCGGGATGGCTTGCGGCGCATGTACATCGGCACCCTGACGCTCAGCCTCTTCATGGCCGTGTTTGGAGCATTTCTGTTGGCGGTGGTTTTGGGCAAGCAGTTGGCCACACCCTTGCTCATGCTGGCCGACGGGATGCGCCAGGTGGCCGCCGGGGATCTCACACCCAAGGTCACCCTGCCCGGGCGGGATGAACTGGTCGGGCTGACCCGCTCCTTCGCCAACATGACACAGCAGCTGTCCGATGCCCGCGCCGCCGTCGATTCGAGCATGCGCGAGGTTGAAACCGCGCGCGCCGGACTGCAAACCATTCTGGACAACCTGACCTCGGGCGTCATCCTGTTGAACCGGTCGGGGCGGATTCTCTCCTCCAACCCCGGCGCCACGCGCATTCTGCGCGCGCCCCTGGCCGCCGCCGAAGGGAAGGTTCTGGATTCTGTGCACGGTCTGGAGGAATTCGCCCAGGAGGTGGACAAGCAGTTCACGGAGTTCGAGGGCGAGCGTCAGGAGCATGGGCTGGACCATTGGCAGAAATCCTTCGAGCTGCATGGTCATGCCGGGGGCGGTTTGAACACGGACGCCGTGTCCCTGTTGGCGCGCGGTGCCGGCCTGCCGGATGGCTCTCGGTTGCTGGTGTTTGACGACATTTCGGAAATCGTGTCCGCGCAGCGAGCCCAGGCCTGGGGTGAGGTGGCGCGGCGCCTGGCCCATGAAATCAAGAATCCCCTGACCCCGATACAGCTGTCCGCTGAGCGCCTGGAAAGAAAACTGGCCGGCAAATTGCCGGATACGGAGCGTGCGATGCTGACCAAGGCGGTGCAGACCATCGTCGACCAGGTGGATGCCCTGAAGCGGTTGGTCAACGAATTTCGTGACTATGCGCGACTGCCGGCGGCCGAATTGCGGCCCGTCGATCTGAACGCCCTGGTCGGAGAGGTGTTGCACTTGTACGGCGCTGGCGGAGACACGCAAATTGGCCTCGAGCCCCAGTCCACGGCTGTCCGTTTCGAGCCGGATCCGGCCTGCCCGGAGGTTCTGGGGGACGCCCAGCAACTGCGCCAGGTCATCCACAACCTGGTGCAGAACGCACTGGACGCTTCGGAGGATCCGCCGATCGACGCCGCCGGCGCTCGGGGTGTGATCATTCGCACGCAGTGGCTTGGCGCCGCCCATCGGGTGCGCCTGACGGTGCTGGATCACGGTCACGGATTCCCGGACGCGATACTCAAACGGGCCTTCGAACCCTATGTAACCACCAAGGTACGCGGCACCGGATTGGGCCTGGCGGTGGTCAAGAAAATCGCCGATGATCACCGGGCGCGTGTCGATGTGTCCAATCGTGTTCTGGGCGACAAGGTGCTGGGTGCACAAGTGTCGCTATCATTCGAGGCAGCACCCTCGGGCGGCCTTGCGTCGCCATCACCTGACGAACAATAGGAACTGCACTGCGCTATGGCCAATATCCTGGTGGTTGACGATGAGCTCGGCATCCGGGATCTTCTGTCGGAGATCCTGAATGACGAAGGGCACACCGTCGAACTCGCCGAGAACGCCGCGCAGGCGCGGGCCGCGCGCATGCAGACGAGACCGGATTTAGTGCTGCTGGATATCTGGATGCCGGACACCGACGGCGTGACCTTGCTCAAGGAGTGGCGTGGAACGGGGCTGCTGACGATGCCGGTGATCATGATGAGCGGCCATGCCACCATCGACACGGCCGTCGAAGCCACGCGGATCGGCGCCCAATCTTTTCTCGAGAAGCCGATCACCTTGCAGAAATTGCTGAAGGCCGTCGAGCAGGCCCTGGTGCGTGATGCCGCCGTGATGCGCAAGCCGGTGCTGGACACGGCCGAGCCCGGCGCCATCTCCCCTGTGCCTCTGGAGCTGACGGTGGAAGCCGCGATGACTGGTGGACAAGCCCTGCCGGTGGCAGTCGATCTCAGTCCACAAGGTCAACAGACTTTTGAGTTGGATAAGCCCTTGCGCGATGCTCGCGACGCTTTCGAGAAGGCGTACTTCGAATTCCATCTGGCCAAGGAGGGGGGGTCGATGACACGTGTTGCCGAGAAAACCGGGCTGGAGCGCACCCACCTTTATCGCAAGCTCAAGCAGTTGGGGGTGGATTTGTCGCGTGGGCGCCGCGGCGGCGCGAGCAGCTAGCGCCGATGGTGCTACAATCACCGGCTCGATGGCCCGGTAGCTCAGTTGGTAGAGCAGCGGATTGAAAATCCGCGTGTCGGTGGTTCGATTCCGCCCCAGGCCACCAAAGTATTTCAAACACTTAGCCCAGCCATTGCGCTGGGCTTTTTGTTTTTCTGGCGGACTTTTGGCGATCCGGCTGAACAGTTGATTGTCCCGACACGTCGTTCAAGCGTCTGGATTTGAGTCGTGGCGCGACCTCAGCTCAGCAGCGCCAGCACGCCGGCATGCACCAGGGCGCCGCCAACCATCAACCAGATGAACAGGCCAAGGGCCAGCAGCAGGGGCTTGGCGCCAGCGCGCCGGATCGCGCCCCAATGGGTGGACAGGCCCAGCGCAGCCATCGCCATGGCCAGGATTGCGGTGTCCACCTCGACCAGGACGTCCACCCAGGAAGCCGGGAGCCACTGCAGCGAGTTCAGCAGCACCACGGCCACGAAACCAAACGCGAACCAGGGGATGGTGACGGCGTGCTTGCGCGCCGCGCCGCCCTGGCCACGCTGGCCCGCGCTTCGTGCCCACCACGCCGACAGCAGCACCAGGAACGGCGCCAGCATCATCACCCGGACCATCTTCTCGATCACGGCGACGTTGGCCGCTTCGGGACCGAGGGCCCGGCCAACCACCAGCACTTGCGCCACTTCGTGAATGGTGGCGCCGGCGTACAGACTGAAGCCGTGCGCGCCGCCACCGACCCAAGCCCAGTCCTGATTGAGCCGATACAGCCACGGGTACAGGAACATGGCCAGCGTGCCGAACACCACCACCGTAGCCACCGCCACCGTGGCCTGCTCGGCTCGGGCGCGCACCACCGGTGCCGCCGCCATCACTGCGGCCGCACCGCAGATGGCGCTGCCGGCGCCGATCAATGCCGCGGTCTGACGGTCCAGGCCAAGCCAGCGGGTGCCGACCCACATCGCCAGTAAAAAGGTCGAACCCAACACCCCGGCGTCGATGAGCGCGCCAGCCAGGCCGACGTCGCCGATGTCCTGCGTGGTCAGGCGTAGGCCGTACAGCACGATGCCCAGACGCAGCAATGTCTGACGCGACAAGTCGACTCCGGGGCCGCAGACCGGCGCCAGACGCGGGTAGGCCGTGTTGCCGATCAGCATGCCCAGCAAAATGGCCAAGGTCAACGCGCCCAGGCCGTGGTCGGAGAACCAGGGCAGACGATCCAGCGTCAGCGCCACCCCGGTCACCGCCGCACACAGCAGCAGACCGGGCAACCACCTTCGCAACACCGGCCAACGCGAGGGCAGACGGACTGTTGCCGGAGGCGTCAAGGCCGGGGGCTTAACGGGGCGGCGGGTGGCAAAGGGTGTGGACGTCATGGTGGGGGGCATAGGTCAAGGTGACCGGAACTGCGGGTGTCTTCCCGTCTGTCCGGCGGCGATACGCCCCTAATCTAGGGATCGCCGTTCCATTCGTCCAACGGGTTATATGCTTATCATTTATCGATATAACGGGTAACCGCCATGGATGTGCTTCGTCTGACCCTGCGCCAACTCCAGGTTTTCGTGGCCGTCGCGCGGGCCGGCAGCACCACCGCGGCGGGTGAGCACATCGCCTTGTCGCAGTCGGCCACCAGCGCGGCGATCAACGAGCTGGAGCGGTTGTTGTCCTTGCGTCTGTTTGACCGGGCTGGCAAGCGCCTGCTGCTCAACGACAGCGGACGCGCCTTGCTGCCGCGCGCACTGGCGCTGCTGGACGGTGCGGCGGACATCGAGCGCATCGCACAAGACGGTCAGGCTCGGGCGTTGCGCTTAGGTGCCAGCACCACCATTGGCAACTACCTGCTGCCAGAGTTGCTGTCGCGCCATGTGCAGTCGGGTCCGCACGACGGTGGGGCAACATGGCAGTCCAAGGTGATGATCGGCAATACGGCGGAGGTGTGCGCCGCCGTGGCTGGGTTTGAGCTCGATATCGGCCTGATCGAGGGGCCGTGCCACGAGCCAGCACTGGACGTGCGTCCCTGGCTGCGTGACTCCCTGGTCATCGTGGCCGCGCCGCCACTGGCGCGCGCTCTGGCGGGCGACGCGGAGCCGGGCTCGCGCATTCCTCTTCGCGTGTTGCGCGAGCAGACCTGGTTGCTGCGCGAGGTCGGTTCAGGCACACGCGAAGCCACCGACCATGCCTTGTTGTCTCAGCTGCGCGCCTACCACCGCAGCATTGAGCTGGGGAGCTCGGAAGCGATCAAACGCGCGGCAGCGGCAGGCTTGGGCCTGGCCTGCTTATCGTCCTGGGTGGTGGAGGAACTGCTGACCGACGGTCGGCTGGTCCTGGTGCCGGCCGCCTTGCCGGCCATGGGCCGGCAATGCCACATCGTGGTGCACCGGCAGAAACACCTGACTCCCGCGCTGCGGGCCTTCATAGACCGGGCCATGGCCTATCCTGTCGATCAGAAGGAGGGGCTTTTGACGCGAGCCCTGGTCCCTGCTTCGCAGCAGCAGCCCTGACTTGCTAGGGCCGGCGCAGCACCCCGTTCAGCAGCGTGGCGATGCAATGCTGCACCACCTCTTCACGAGAATATTCACCATCTGGCCGGTACCAGCGCCCAATCCAACTCAGCGCCCCAGCGATGGCAAAGGCCGTCATTTTGGGATCGCACGGTGCCAGGGTTCCCTCTTCAACGCCTGCGGCCACCAGCCTACGGAACTCCAGGTCGATGGCCGCCTTCTGGCGGCGCAGCTGTTTCCTTCCTTCGGGTGTCAATCCCTCGTCGCCCACGCGGATGATGCACCTGCCAAAGTCCAGGGTGACCACATGCCCATAGACCTGCATGCACGCGATCAGCTGATCGATGGCCTTACCGCCTGCTTTCCGTGAAGCTTCGATGCCGTCCAAGGTCATTTGCAGACCTTGACGGACACACTGAAGCAGGATTTCGTCCTTGTTCTTGACGTAGTAATAGAGCGTGGGTTTGCTCACGTTGAGCCGGGCCGCCACATCGTCCAGCGAGGTGGCGTGAAACCCCTGCTCGTTGAACAGCTGGGCCGCGGTTTGCAGTACGGCGCTGCGCTTGATTTCCCGTTGTTGTTCTCGCTGGCTGGCGTGCGTCCATGGCGACGTCTTCAAGGGGCTGGAAGACTGAGAGCGCGTTTGCGACGAGGGTGGAGTCTTGGTGGCCATGAACTTGCGATACCGGGTATGTACCGATACCGAGATTGTGGAATCGGCCCAAAATCTACTTTCAAGTAAGTAGTCTACGCATAAGTAGCATGCCCGTCGCTTCGCATAAACCCGCATGAGAAATCGATGGAGACACCACAATCCGGCGGCCGTGCCGCCCCGTTGTTAGAGGTCGATGGCGTCACGCTCGCATTTGGCGGAGTCAAGGCGCTTTCGGGCGTGGGTTTCGATGTGCGGCCGGGTTCCATCACCGCCGTGATTGGGCCCAATGGCGCGGGCAAGACCTCGTTGTTCAACACCATCTCGGGCTTCTATCGCCCGACGGGCGGCAGCATCCGCTTCAAAGGCCAGGACATCACGAGCGTTCCGGCACCGCGGCGCGCCAGGATGGGCCTGGGCCGCAGCTTCCAGAACATCGCCTTGTTTCGCGGCATGACGGTGCTCGACAACATCAAGCTTGGCCGGCACGCGCATCTGAAGACCACCGTTCTTGATGCGTTGCTCTACATCGGGCGGGCGTCCCGCGAAGAGGCAGAGCTGCGCCGGGATATCGAGGAACGCATCATCGATTTCCTTGAAATCGACCACATTCGCCATGCGCCCGTCTCGGCGCTGTCCTACGGTTTGCAAAAGCGCGTGGAGATGGCCCGTGCGCTGGCCATGCAACCCGAGATCCTCATGCTCGACGAACCCGTGGCCGGCATGAATCGGGAGGAGACCGAGGACATGGCGCGCTTCATCCTGGATGTGCGCGAGGAGTGGGGGGTGACCGTGCTCATGGTGGAGCACGACATGGGGATGGTGATGGATCTCTCCGATCACGTGGTGGTGCTCAACTTCGGCCAAGTCATTGCCCAGGGTGCGCCGGCTACCGTGCAAACCGATCCCGAGGTAGTCCGCGCTTACCTGGGCTCGGGCGACGTGGATGAGTTGCGGCGCAGGCTGCGAACGTCCGGTGTCACCGAAGGGTCGGCATGATGGATTGGGCCTACCTGTTCGAAATCTCCTTGACCGGGGTCGCGGGCGGGGGGCTGTATTCCTTGGCCGCCTTGGCTTTTGTGATCGTCTACAAGGCCACGCGTGTCGTGAACATCGCCATCGGCGAAATGCTCATGGCCGGCGCTTACCTGTTTTTCACGTTTGCCGCCATGTTTGCGCTGCCCATCTGGTTGGCCATTCCCGCCACCGTGTTGGGCAGCGGTCTTCTCGGCGCGATGATCGAGCGCACCATGATTCGCCCCTTGCTCGGGGAGCCTCCCATCTCTGTTTTCATGGTGACGGTCGGTTTGGGCTCGGTGCTGGTCGGCCTGGTGGAGGTCATCTGGACGGCGGACCAGCGTCGGCTGCCGGAGTTCCTGCCAGCGCAGCCGATCATGATCGGGGATGCCTTCCTGGCCCCCAAGATTTTTTGGGGCGCGGTGATCGCGGTGATCTTCATCGCCGCCGTGCTGCTGATTTTTCGCTTCTGGCGCGGTGGCATCGCGTTGCGCGCCACCGCCAGCGACCAGGCTGCGGCCTACTCGGTGGGGATCAATGTACCCCGCGTGTTTTCGCTTGCCTGGGTGTTCTCGGCCATGATCGCGGCGGTCTCCGGAATCATCGTCGGATCCATCGGCGGGATTTCCTCGAGCATGGGTGTATTTGGCCTTTCGGTTCTCGTGGTCGTCATTGTCGGCGGCCTCGACAGCGTACTCGGGGCGCTGATCGGCGGTCTCTTCATCGGCTTGGTGGAAGCGCTGGCCGGTGCCTATCTGGGGGGCGAGTACAAATTGCTGGCCACCTTCATCGTGCTGGTCGCGGTCCTGCTTGTCCGGCCCTACGGCCTGTTCGGCACGCACGAGATCGAACGGCTCTGACCGCGAGACCCACCCATGAGAATCGGTACCCTTAAGGAAACCTATGTCGCCGACGCGGCGCTGTTCGACTCCCGCACGCAGAAGATCTGGCTCGTGGTGGCCGGGGCGCTGTTGGTGCTGTTCCCCTTCGTGGCCAGCGACTACTGGCTCTATCTTGCCTGCCTGGTCAGCATCAACGTGGCCAGCGCCACCGGCCTGAACATCCTGACCGGCTATACCGGTCTCGTCAGCCTGGGCCAGGCGGCCTTCATGGGCCTGGGGGCCTACACCGTGGCCACCATGGAGTCGACGATGGGGACCCCCTTCGCGCTCAACCTGCTGTGCGGCGGCGTGGTTGCCATGATCGGAGGCCTCGTCGTGGGCATTCCCTCCTTGCGCGTCAAGGGGCTGTACCTGGCCATCGCCACCATTGCCGCGTCGTTCATCACGCACTTCCTGTTCGCCAACCTGTCGTTCACCGGAGGCACGGGCGGCTTGAGCATTCAGCCGGCGTCATGGTTTGGTCTGCCCCTGGACACCTCGTTTCGCATCTACTGGCTCATCGTTCCGGTCACCTTGCTGATGTTGCTCGGTGCCGCCAATCTGTTTCGCACCCGCATAGGCCGCGCGTTCATTGCCATCCGCGATCGCGACATCTCGGCGGAAGTGCTGGGCATTCCGCTGCTGCGCTATAAGCTGCTGTCCTTCGGGCTCTCGTCGTTCTACGCTGGCGTGGCGGGCGGGCTCTGGGCCTACTTTTTTCGGGTTGTCACGCCGGAGAGCTTCCCGCTGCTGATGTCCATCTTCTTCCTGGCCGCCATCATCGTGGGCGGGATGGGCACCATTCTGGGTGGAGTTCTTGGCGCCGTGTTCATGACCATGGTGCCCGAGCTGCTCAAGTTCGTGTTCGACCTGATCCCGGGCGGTGCCGGGCTCACGGTTTTTCTGTCGCCTGTGCGCACCATCATCTTCGGTCTTCTGATCATCGGATTTCTGGTGTTCGAGCCCCACGGGCTTGCAGAAATATGGCGGCGTGTTCGCCGCTATTTCCACCTGTGGCCATTCCGAAATTGACCCGGATGGCGCCACGACCCTGCCTTCCCCCAACCCCAAGGAGACACGCATGCAGAAATCCCTGACCTCGCAACGCCGCCGTTCACTGATGCTGGCGGCCGCCGGCACGGCACTCGCGTCCCCGCTGACGGCCTTGGCCCAGGCGGGTGGCGAAGACATCGTGATCGGTGGCTCGATTCCCATGACGGGGGTGTTTGCTTTTGCCGGCATCGGCATCAATGCCGGCATGCAGGACTACGTGAAGATCATCAACGACGCCGGGGGCATCAAGGGTCGCAAGCTCCGGTACGTGCCCGAGGACACGGGCTACAAGGTCGACGTGTCGGTGGCCGCGTTCAAGAAGATCACCAGCCAAAACAAAGTCAATCTCTACTACGGCGATTCCACGGGCTTTTCCAAGACCATCAATCCCGAGCTGGACCGCAATGGCAACATCCTGATGGCCGGCGCCTCGTTTGCCACCGAGCTGAATGACCCGAAGAAGTACCCCAATCAGTTTCTGGTGGGTCCGGATTACACGGAAATGTTTGGCATTTTGCTCAAGCACATCGCCAAGGAGAAGCCTGGCGCCAAGGTGGCCTTTGTGTACTCGGACTCCGAGTTTGGCAGGGACCCCATCGAGGCCAGCGAAGCCGCCGCGAAGAAGCTGGGCCTGAACGTTGTCGTCAAGCTCATGACGCCGCCCGGCAGCGTGGATGTTTCCACCGAAGTCATCAAGCTGCGCCGCGCCGCGCCGGACTACACCATCTTTCACGGCTACGTCCTGGCGCCCATTCCGGAGTTCATCACCCAGGGCAAGCAGCAGGGCATGAAATCCAAGTGGATGGGCACGTTCTGGACCATGGACAGCTCCACCGTCATGAAGATGGGGCCGGATGGCGACGGTTTCATGGGCGTGATGCCTTACCGCTACTACTACGACACCGAGAAGGCGCCGATGCTGGACAAAATCCGCCAGATGCGTCCGGAATACCAGAGCACGGCCTACATTCAGGGCTTTCTGGCGGCGATGCTGTTCACCGAGTCCGCCAAGCGCTGCTTGGATGCTGGCAAGGAGCTGACAGGCAAGAACCTCAAGACCGCCCTCAACTCCATCAAGGACTTCGATACCGGCGGTCTGATCGGCGTTCCCATCACGATCAAGGGCAACTCGATTCCCGTCGGGCGCGTCTACCGAGCAGACATGAAGGCGCAGAAGATGGTCGCGGCTTCGGACTGGATCGCGCTGTAGGCACATCACCATGACCCAGCGCGCCACGAACCACGTCCTCGAGGTGAACAACATCGAGGTGGTTTACAACAAGGTGGTACAGGCCCTGCGCGGCCTGTCGCTGGTCGTTCCTCGCGGCCAGATCGTGGCGCTGCTGGGCAGCAATGGCGCGGGCAAGAGCACGACACTCAAGGCGATTTCGGGGCTGCTGACGCTGGAGGACGGCAATGTCGAGAGTGGCAGCATTCTGTTCAACGGCGAGCCCACCGGGCAATGGGCGCCCCAGGAACTCGTGCGACGGGGCTTGCTGCACGTGATGGAAGGGCGGCGCGTGTTCGAGGACCTGACCGTGGAGGAGAACCTTGTCGCCGCCACCTACGCGCTCACGGGCCGCGACGGGGCCAAACTGGATTTCGACACGGTCTACAGCTATTTCCCGCGTTTGCACGAGCGACGCAAGGGCCTGGCGGGTTACCTGTCCGGCGGCGAGCAGCAGATGCTGGCCATTGGTCGCGCGCTGATCGCGCAGCCCGATCTCATGCTGCTGGACGAACCATCGCTTGGCCTGTCGCCCAAGCTGGTCGAGGATATCTTCACCATCATCGCCCGGATCAATGCCGAGCGCGGCACGTCCATGCTGTTGGTGGAGCAGAACGCCATCGTCGCCCTGGCCGTGGCGCACAGCGGCTACATCATGGAAAACGGCAAGATCGTGATCGATGGTCCGGCCGAGCGTTTGGCCAGCGATGCGGACGTGCGCGAGTTTTATCTGGGCATGGGCGGCGGCGGCGAAGCCAAGAGCTTCAAGGACATCAAACACTACAAGCGTCGCAAGCGCTGGCTGTCCTGAGCCAGACCCTGACCGCGCTCAAGCCCTAAAAGACTGTATGGCTGTCTTTCCTTCCCTCCCCGAGAGAACGCTTCCCCAGATGCTGTGCGAGCGTGCCCGCACCGACGCACGGCGCGTGGCCATCCGACAGAAGGATTTTGGTATCTGGCAGCCGTTCACTTGGGCGCAGTACCACCAGCGCGCCGCGCAATTCGGCCTTGGACTGATTCAACTGGGATTGTCGGAGGGCGGTCACGTCGGCGTGATTTCGGAAAATCGCATCGAGTGGGTACTGACTCAGATGGGGGTGGGGCTGGTGGGGGGTGTCACGGTAGGGGTGTACCCCACCAGTCCGACGTCCGAGGTGGCCTATGTCGTCGGGCATGCCGACATCGAGATCATCGTCTGCGAGGATCAGGAGCAGACCGACAAGATCCTGGCGGCGCTGCCCGAGCTGCCGCGTCTGCGCAAGATTGTCGTCATCGAGACCAAGGGCCTGCGCAGCCATGACGAGGCGGCGCGGCGCTTGATCACGACTTTCGCCGAGGTCGAGGCGCTGGGCGCGCGCGATGGTGAGCGCGCCCACATTGAGCAGGCCATGTCGCGGCAATCGCTCGACGACATCGGCCTCATGATCTATACCTCCGGCTCCACGGGCAAGCCCAAGGGCGCGATGATCTCGTACCGGAACATCCGGGGCGTGGTGCCCGGCATCGTCGAGCGGCTGCAACTCGATGGCGAGACGACGCACCTGTCCTACCTGCCTCTGTGCCACGTGGCCGAGCAGATGCTGACCACGTTCGTGCCCTTGTACCTTGGCTCGCAGGTGAATTTCGGCGAGTCCATCCGCACCGTGCAGGAGGACCTGCGCGAAGTCGCGCCCACCATGTTCCTGGGTGTGCCTCGCATTTGGGAGAAGATGCACGCGGCCATCAGCATCAAGGTTCAGGAAACCGGGAAGCTGCGTCGCGCCTTGTTCGAGCGCGCTTGCGCGGCCTGCAGACCGCTGGCCGAGAAGCCGCGCGCTCAGTGGACGGCTGGCGAGCGTTTGCGTTACGCCACCAGCTATTGGCTCGTGTTTCGCGCGTTGCAGAACTTCATCGGGCTGCGTCAAGCGCGCGTGGCGCTGACCGGCGCGGCCCCGATCCCGCCCGAGGTGGTGCGTTTTTTCCGTGTCCTGGGGGTGCCGCTGGTGGAGGTCTATGGTCTGACCGAGTCCACGGGCATGGTCACCGGGCATCGACAGGATCAGGTCCTGGTGGGCACCGTGGGGGTCCCCACGCAAGGGGTGGAATGGCGCCTGGGCGAGGCGGACGAGTTCCAGATCAAGGGGGACATGGTGTTCGTGGGTTACTACAAGAACCCCGAAGCGACGCGCCAGAGCATCCAGGACGGCTGGTTGCACACCGGCGACGTGGTGCGCGACGAACAGGGGCAGCTCAAGATCGTGGACCGACTCAAGGACATCATGATCACGGCGGGGGGCAAGAACCTGACGCCTTCCGAGATCGAGAACACGATGAAGGCCAGCCCCTACATCAAGGAGTGCATCATCGTCGCGGAAGGCCGCAAGTTCGTGGCCGCGCTGGTGCAGATCGACTACGAGACCGTGGGTAAATGGGCGGAGGCGCGGCGCATTCCCTTCACGCACTTCCGCTCGCTTGTCGAAACCCCCGAGGTGATCGAGCTCATCGACACCGAGATTCGGCAAGGCAACGCCCGTCTTGCGCAAGTGGCTCAGATCCGCAAGTTCCATCTGTTGACCAAGGAGCTTGACCACGACGACGGCGAGGTGACGGCCACCATGAAGGTGCGCAGATCCAGCATCTACACCAGCTACGCGCCAGAGATAGACGCGCTTTACCACTGAACGAAAGGCGGTTGGCATGCGCCGCCACCGCGCGGACGGTACCGACCCGGATTCCCACCCCATGACCGTCGTGCACGAGCCCCCCGTTCTCCTGGACATCGATGCCAGCGCCGGCATTGCCACCGTCACCCTGAACCGGCCCGCCGCCCTGAACACCCTCAACCCGGCGCTCAGCAAGGCCCTGCGCGATGTGGTCAGCCAGGTCGAGAGCGACACAGCCGTGCGCACGGTGGTTCTGCAAGGGGCGGGCAAGCATTTCATGGCCGGCGGGGACATCAAGACATTCCAGGCCACGCTGGAGGCGTCGGCGACCGACCGCAAGCGCTATTTCGAGCGCTTCATCGCGGAGGTGCACGACACCATCATCCGCATTCGGCGCATGGACAAGCCCGTGCTGGCCAGTGTGCGTGGGGCGGTGGCTGGCTTCGGGCTTTCCTTGATGAACAGTTGCGATCTGGCCATCGCCTCCGACGACGCCTACTTCACCCTGGCGTACCGGAACATCGGGGCCAGTCCGGACGGCAGCGGAACCTACGGCTTGCCCCGCGCCGTTGGCGTCAAGCGCGCCATGGAAATGGCCCTGTTTGGGGACCGCTTCGACGCGGCGCGGGCACTTGAGCTGGGGTTGGTCAACCGCGTCGTTCCGGCCGACGAGCTGACGCAAGCCACCCGTGCGTGGGCGATGCGTCTGGCCACCGGGCCCACGCGTGCGCTCGGCCGCACGAAGCGCTTGATCAACGACTCACTCGGTCAAAGCCTGGCCAACCAGTTGCTGGCGGAGCAGGATGCGTTCGCGGCCAGCGCCGCGGAGCGCGACTTCATCGAGGGCGTTCAAGCGTTCGTGGACAAACGCCCACCGGTGTTCAGCGGAACCTGAACTCGGGCTGCCGTGGGGGGCGCCAGAGTCCGCCTCATTCCCCCTCGAACGCCACCATGGTGAACAGCGGCAAGCCGGCCTGACGCAGGCGCGCCGAGCCGCCCAGTTCGGGTAAATCGACGATGGCCGCGCCTTCCGTGACCACCGCGCCCAGCTTTTCCAGCAACTTGCAGCCCGCCATCATGGTGCCGCCGGTGGCGATCAGGTCGTCGATCAGCAGCACGCGTTGGCCGCGCGTCACCGCGTCGGTGTGCAACTCGACGGTGGCGCTGCCGTACTCCAGCTCGTAGGTTTCCTCCACCGTCGCGTAGGGCAGCTTGCCTTTCTTGCGGATCGGCACGAAGCCCGTGTTCAGCTCGTAGGCCACCACCGAACCGATGATGAAGCCGCGCGCATCCAGCCCGGCCACCACGTCGGGGCGCAGCGCCGGGTCCATGTAGCGGTGCACGAAGGCGTCGATCAGCACGCGGAACACGCGCGGGTCCTGCAAGAGCGGCGTGATGTCGCGGAACTGCACACCCGGCGTGGGCCAATCCGGCACCGTGCGGATGTGCTGACGGAGGTATTCGGCGATGGGTAGGGCGGTGGTGCTCATGGCGGTGCCATTGTGTCGGGTGGAGGGCTGGTGTTTCAAGCGCCCAAGGCCTTGCCGGCGCGCGCCAGGGCCTCGGCCTTGCCGGACAGCACCAGGATGTCGCCGCCTTGCAGCGGGCTGTCGTCGTCGGCGGCGGCCGACGCGGCGGCGCCGCGCCGGCGCCGGCTGATCACGCGCACCTCGGGCACTTCCTCCAGCAGCTGCGCCAGGGGCTGTCCGGCCAGGGCTTGCGGCACGGCAAAGCTGTGCAGGCGTTCTTCCTGCATTTCGTCCTCGCTGGCGTCGTCGGCGCCATGAAAGTAGCCGCGCAGCAATTCGTAGCGCTGCTCGCGCTGCTGCTGCACGATGCGCAGCACGCGGCGCATCGGCATGCCCAGCAGCGCCAGCGCGTGACTGGCCAGCATCAGCGAGCCTTCTTGCGACTCCGGCACGATTTCGGTGGCGCCGGCCTCGCGCAGGCGGTCCAGGTCGCGGTCGGTTTGGGTGCGCACGATCACCGGCACTTCCGGGGCCTGGGCGCGGATCACGGCCAGCGTTTTCAGCGCGCTGTGCAGGTCCAGGTAGGTGATGGCCACCGCGCTGGCGCGGTTCAGGCCGGCGGTGACCAGCGCCTGCGGCTTGCTGGCGTCGCCAAAGGCCACCGACTGGCCGGCGGCGGCGGCCTGGCGCACACGGTCCGGGTCGAGATCGAGCGCCACATAGGGAATGTCCTGCTGCTCCAGCATGCGCGCCATGGTCTGGCCGCTGCGGCCGTAGCCGCAGATCAACACGTGGCCGCTGGTGTTGATCGACTGCCGGGCGATGCCGGTCATCTGCAGCGACTGCTGCATCCATTCGCTGGACACCAGGCGCAGCACGATGCGGTTGCTGCCCATGATGATGAAGGGCGTGGCCAGCATCGACAGCACCATGGCCGCCAGCACCGGCTGGAACAATTCGGGCGAGAGCAATCCCTCGCGCTGGCTCAGCGTCAGCAGCACGAAGCCGAATTCGCCGGCCTGCGCCAGGTACAGACCGGTGCGCAGGGCCACGCCGCTGCTGGCGCCCATGGCCTTGGCCAGGCCGGTGATCAGCACCAGCTTGAACAACACCGGCACCGTCAGCAGCAGCAGCACCATGGGCCACTGCAGCAGCACCAGGCGCCAGTCCAACATCATGCCGATGGTGATGAAGAACAGGCCCAGCAGCACGTCGTGGAAGGGGCGGATCTCGGACTCGACCTGCACCTTGTACTCGGTCTCGGAAATCAGCACGCCACAGATGAAGGCGCCCAGCGCCAGGCTCAGGCCGGCGTGCTCGGTCAGCCAGGCCAAACCCAGCGCCATCAGCAGCAGGTTGAGCACGAACAGCTCTTCGCTCTTGCGCCGCGCCACCAGGGTCAGCCACCAGCGCATCACGCGCTGGCCGCCCCACAGCAGCACGGTGATCAGCGCCACCGCCTTCAGCGCCGCCAGGCCCAGCGCGACCAGCAACTGGTCCGGTTGGGAGCCCAGCGCCGGGATCAGCACCAGCAGCGGCACCACCGCCAGATCCTGGAACAGCAGCACGCCCATCACGCGCTGGCCGTGCGCCGACTCCAGCTCCAGCCGGTCGGCCATCATCTTCACCACGATGGCCGTGCTGCTCATGGCCATGGCGCCGGACAGCGCCAGCGCGCTTTGCCAGCGCATCTGCCATTGTGTCGTCACCAGCCAGCCCAGCGCCAGCGAACCCAGGGTCACCACCAGCATGGTCAGCACCACCTGGGCCATGCCCAGCCCGAACACCTGCTTGCGCATGGCGCGCAGCTTGGGCAGGTTGAACTCCAGCCCGATCACGAACATCAGGAACACCACGCCGAATTCGGCCAGGTACTTGATGCCCTCGGCGTCCTGGCCGAAAGCCAGGCCCAAGGTGCGCGGCTCGATCAGCACCCCGGCCAGCAGGTAGCCCAGGATCGCTGGCAGCTTCAACCAGCGGCAAACCACCACCCCCAGCACGGCGGCCAGCAGGTACAGCAGCGTCAATTCCAAGGGACCCATGGGGCGATGCTAGCCGAGCAGGTGGCAGCCAGGCGAGCCCGGGGCGACGCCAGCGGCCGGGCAAAGGCCGGTTGCGGCCCGCGGCAACCCTTCGATTGCTTTGAAAAACATAGCATGTTTGGCTTTGTCCACGCCGGCTGATGGGCATTTCTGTGCAAAACCTGAAGTCCCCCAAGCCCCCGATAGAATCGCGCCATGACTTTCGATCCGGCTCGGGCCTTGCGCTTGGCCAGCGACACGCTGGACATCGAGGCGGCGGCCATCCTGGGCGCCAAGCAGCGCCTGGGCGGGGCCTTTGCCCAGGCCGTGTCGCTGGTGCTGGCGCTGAGCGGCCGCGTGGTCGTGATGGGCATGGGCAAGAGCGGCCACGTCGGGCGCAAGATCGCCGCCACGTTGGCCTCCACCGGCACGCCGGCCATGTTCGTGCACCCGGCCGAGGCCAGCCATGGCGATCTGGGCATGATTCAGGCTCAGGACGCGGTATTGGCCGTCTCCAATAGTGGCGAGGTGGATGAACTCACCACCCTGTTGCCCCTGGTCAAGCGCCTGGGCGTGCCCCTGCTGGCCATCACCGGCGGTGCCCACTCCACGTTGGCGCGCCACGCCGACGTGGTGCTGGACAGCGCGGTCGAGAAGGAGGCCTGCCCCCTGAACCTGGCGCCCACCGCCAGCACCACCGCCCAGCTGGCCCTGGGCGACGCGCTGGCCGTGGCCCTGCTCGACGCGCGCGGCTTCAAGGCCGAGGATTTCGCCCGCTCGCACCCCGGCGGGGCGCTCGGGCGGCGCCTGCTCACGCGCGTGGCCGACGTCATGCGCGGCGGCGAGCAGGTGCCCCGCGTGGGGGGGGGCACGGGTTTTGCCGAGCTGATGGGCGAGATGTCGCGCAAGGGCCTGGGGGCGTCGGCGGTGGTCGATGCCGACGGCCGCGTGCTCGGCATCTTCACCGACGGCGACCTGCGCCGGCTGGTCGAAACCGGCCGCGATTTGCGCGCCCTGACGGCCGCCGACGTGATGCACCCCCGCCCGCACCTGATCCGCGACGACGCCCTGGCCGCCGAGGCCGCCGACGCCATGGAAAAGCACCGCATCACCGGCCTGCTGGTGGTGGACGCCGAGGGCCGCCTGGTCGGGGCCCTGAACAGCAACGATTTGATGCGGGCGAAGGTGATATGACCGCCCCCAGGCTGTACCCATTGCGCGCTGGGGCGCCGTCGCCCCGCGAGCGGACCCACGCGCTGGTGGCGGATGCGCTGACAAGGCGAGCCGCGCGGCCCCTGTCGGGCGTTGGGCTCCTCGCATGAGCACGGCGCCCCAACCCGCCCTGACCTGGCCGCCCGAGCTGCTGCTGCGCGCGCAGGGCGTGCGCGTGGCCTTTTTCGACGTCGATGGCGTGCTGACCGATGGCGGGCTGTACTTCAGCGCCGAAGGCGAGACGCTCAAGCGCTTCCACACCCTGGACGGCCACGGGCTGAAGCTGCTGGCGCGCGCCGGCATCACGCCCTGTGTGATTTCGGGGCGCGATTCGGCGCCGTTGCGCCTGCGCCTGCGGGCGCTGGGCGTGGCGCACCTGCGCCTGGGCACAGAGGACAAACGCCCCGCCGCCGAGGCCATGCTGGCCGAGCTGGGGCTGGACTGGGCCCAGGCCGCCGCCATGGGCGACGACTGGCCCGATCTGCCGGTGCTGCGGCGCGTGGCCTTCGCCTGCGCGCCGCCCCAGGCCCATGCCGAGGCGCGCGCGCTGGCGCACCACGTCACCGCCGCGCCGGCGGGCGAGGGCGCGGCGCGCGAATTCTGTGATCTGCTGCTGGTCGCTGGCGGCCACTACCGCCACCTGCTGGCCGAGCAGCTGGATCCCCCGGAAGGCGGCCCCGCATGACCCAGCGGCACCTGCTGCGCCAAAGCCTGCACCAGCTGTCGGTGTGGCTGCCGGCCCTGCTCATGGTGTTGTTTGCCCTGGGCACCTGGTGGCTGGTGCGCAACACGCCCAAGCTGCCCGATGCGTCCGCCGAGCGACCGGTGTCCAGCGCACCCGATTACTTCATGCGCGACTTCTCGGTGCGCGTGTTCGACCCGGACGGACGGCTGAAGTCCGAGCTGATCGGGGTGGAGGGCCACCATTTCCCGGCCACCGACACGTTGGAGGTGCAAAACCCGCGCATGCGCTCCATCGACGAGACCGGCCGCCTGACCACGGCCACGGCGCGGCGCGGTGAATCCAACGGCGACGGCTCCGAGATCAAGCTGTACGGCAACGCCCACGTGGTGCGCGAGCCCCACCAGCGTTCGCGCGGCGAAATCGACCCGCGCATGGAATTCCGCGGTGAGTTCCTGCACGCCTTCGTCGACGAGGACCGGGTGTCCTCGGACCAGCCGGTCGAGCTCTGGCGCGGCCCGAACCGCTTCACCGGCGACACCCTGGAGTACGACAACCGGACCGGCGTGGGCCACCTGCAAGGCCGGGTGCGGGGTGTTCTTCAGCCGGCCAGCACGCGGCCCGACAAGACCCCGCGGCGCTGAGCGCGCCATGCCGACGCCCATGGACTCCGCCCCTCTGGCCTTCATCACCGGCGCCTCCAGCGGCATCGGCCAAGCCCTGGCGCGGCGCTACGCCGAGGCCGGCTGGCACCTGGCCCTGGTCGCCCGGCGCGAAGCCGAACTCACGGCCTGGGCCCAGGCGCAAGGCTGGCCGGCCGAGCGCTGGCGCGTGTACGCGGCCGACGTGGCGCGCATCGACAGCATCACCGCCGCCGCCGCGCGCTGCCTGGCCGAACAAGGCCTGCCCGAGGTGGTGATCGCCAACGCCGGCATCAGCGTCGGCATGGACACCGCCGACCGCGCCGACCTGGACGTGATGGTGCGCACCTTCGCCACCAACAACACCGGCCTGGCCGCCACCTTTCAGCACTTTGTCGAGCCCATGCGCCAGCGCGGCCACGGTACCCTGGTGGGCATTGCCAGCGTCGCCGCCATCCGTGGCCTGCCCGGGCACGGCGCCTACTGCGCCAGCAAGGCGGCCGTGGCGGCGAGTTGCGCGCCGACGGCGTGCGCGTCGTGACCCTGCTGCCGGGCTACGTCGATACCCCGCTGACGCGCGGCAACCGCTACGCCATGCCGTTTCTGCTGTCGCCCGAGGCGTTTGCCGAGCGCGCCTTTCGCGCCATCGCGGCCGGCGTCAGCTACCGCGTGATTCCGTGGCAGATGGGCGTGGTGGCCAAACTGCTGCGCCTGCTGCCCAACCCGGTGTTCGACCGCGTGCTGGCCGGTCGCCCACGCAAGGCGCGCCAGGGCGAGCGCTGACGCGCCTTCGGGCGCGGGCATGAAAAAAGGACTCCGCCAGGGAGTCCTTTTTATCTGGGCTGCACCGCGTCACGCCGCAAGGGCGCAAGCGGCAAGCGCATCAATACTCGTCGCCGCCGTCGCGACCACCGCTGTCGTAGCCGCCTTCGCGTCGGCCACCGCCGTAGCCACCACCGCCGCCTTCGCGTCGGCCACCGCCACCGCCGCGCGGACCGGAACCGTAGGGGCTGCGAAAGCCGCCATCGTTGCCGCCACCGCCAGTGCTGCTGCCGCCGTAACCACCGCCGCCGCCGCCTTCACGTCGGCCGCCGCCGTAGCCGCCACCACCGCCGCCGCCGCCACCGTAGCCGCCACCGCCGCCTTCGCGTCGGCCACCACCACCGTAGCCACCGCCGCCGCCACCACCGTAGCCGCCACCGCCGCCGCCAAAGCCGCCGGAACGCGGCGGACGGGCTTCCATCGGGCGGGCTTCGTTCACCACCACGTTGCGGCCGCCCAGCGGCTGACCGTTCATGCCCTGGATGGCGGCCTGCGCCTCGGCGTCGGTGCCCATCTCCACGAAACCAAAGCCCTTGGAGCGACCGGTGTCGCGTTCCATCATGACTTTCGCGCTCGTCACGGCGCCGAATTCCCCGAACGCTTGCGCCAGATCCCCGTCGCGCACCGAATACGGCAGGTTGCCGACGTAAAGTTTGTTGCCCATTAAAAGGGACTCCTCAAAGACCAAAAAAAAGCGATGGAGCCTGGAAAACGCCTTCGAAGGTCCCTGCAGAGGGACAAAAAGGGCAACTCACCGTGATCACCGCAAACCCACATATGGTGTGCGAAGGTGCACACTCGCGCGATTATGCGCCAGAACCTCCAAAGTCAAGCATATGGAAAAAACCCGATTGACTTTCAAGGTTATTTCGGGGCTTGTCCGAATGTCCCTGAAATTGGCCTACCAACTGACCTCGCGCTCCGGGGTGGAGGTGACCTGGTGGATGCTCAAATCGGCCCCGTTGTACTCTTCTTCCTGGGTCAGGCGCAGGCCGGTCAGCTTCTTGAGCAGGCCGTACACCACCACGCCGCCCAGCAGCGCCCAGGCCACGCCCAGCAGGGTGCCGATGAGCTGCGCGCCGAAGCTCACCCCGCCCAGACCCCCCAGCGCCTGGCTGCCGAAGATGCCCGCCGCCAAGCCGCCCCAGGTGCCGCACAGGCCGTGCAGCGGCCACACGCCCAGCACGTCGTCGATCTTCCAGCGGTTTTGCACCAGGGTGAACATCACCACGAACAGCGCGCCGGCGATGCCGCCGACCACCAAGGCACCCATCGGGTGCATCAGGTCGGAGCCGGCGCACACCGCCACCAGGCCGGCCAGCGGGCCGTTGTGCACGAAACCGGGGTCGTTCTTGCCCAGCGCCAGCGCCACCAGGGTGCCGCCGACCATGGCCATCAGCGAGTTGACGGCCACCAGGCCCGAGATCTTGTCCAGCGTCTGCGCGCTCATCACGTTGAAGCCGAACCAGCCCACCGTCAGAATCCACGCGCCCAGCGCCAGGAAAGGGATGTTGGACGGCGGGTGCGCGCTCATGCCGCCGTCCTTGCGGTAGCGGTTGTGGCGCGCGCCCAGCAGCAGCACCGCCGGCAGCGCGATCCAGCCGCCTACCGCGTGCACCACCACCGAGCCGGCGAAGTCGTGAAACTCCTCGCCCGTCAGCGACTTGATCCAGGCCTGCACGCCAAAGTGCTGGTTCCAGGCGATGCCCTCGAAAAACGGGTAGACAAAGCCCACGATCACCGCCGTGGCGATCAGCTGCGGCCAGAACTTGGCGCGCTCGGCGATGCCGCCCGAGATGATGGCCGGGATGGCGGCCGCGAAGGTCAGCAAAAAGAAGAACTTGACCAGGTCGTAGCCGTTCCTGGCCGCCAGTTGCTCGGCGCCGACGAAGAAGTGCGTGCCGTAGGCCACGCCGTAGCCGACCAGGAAGTACACGACGGTGGACACCGAGAAATCCACCAGGATCTTGACCAGCGCGTTCACCTGGTTCTTCTTGCGCACCGTGCCCAGCTCCAGGAACGCGAAACCGGCATGCATGGCCAGCACCATGATGCCCCCCAGCAAGACGAAGAGCGCGTCGGCGCCCTGTTTTAGTGCATCCATGCCTGAATTTCCTGTGCGAATGAGTGTGCTTTGGTGCGGAACGCCTCGTGCCTGGGCGTGCCGGCAGGCATGAAGCAAGAAATGGGCCAGATTGGGGCGCGATGTGTCTGCGGGCGCCCCGTCCTGGGTCGTTGGCGCGGAGGTGGGTTTCAGGTCGAATTCGTCGATTTCGAGTCAAAATGGCCACAGGTCGGCGTGGATTAATCCTGAATGGCTACTATTTAAATAGCATTTTGAGGGCCGGGCTGACGGCTCCGCGCGCGGCGTGGCGCCGGCCACCGTGTTCCGTCCAGGGGCGTGGGTCGGCCCCACGGCGCCATGCCGACCCGGGCCGACGCACTCCGAGTGCACTTGGTTGGTGCGTTCCTCGGTCGCCGCCGCGCGCCACCGCCTGGCCCAGGCTGGCCGCGCAGGCACAATCGGTGGGCCTTGGCGAGCGCGGCGCGCGAAGGCGTTTGCGGAGGACGCCATGCGCTACGAACTGACGGACCTTAAGCTGTTCCTGGCAATCGACCAGGCCCTGGACTGGGGCCTGGTCGACACGGTGGTGCCGGCGGACCGCCTGGACGACGAAGTGGCCCGCCTGGCGGCGCAGTTCGCGGCGCTCGGGCCCCAGGTGCTGCGCCAGCAAAAGCGCCTGCTGCGCGAGTGGCAGGAGAGCGACCTGGCCACCGCCATCGCCCGCGGCGTGGACGAGTTCGCCGCCGCCTTCGCCACCGGCGAGCCGGCCCGCTTCATGGCGCCGTTCATGCGAAAACACAAGTGATTCTTGCCCTTGGCCGGCATGCAGACATCCTGGGCAGCTATGTTTAAAATAGCGCCCGGATGCCCGGACCGGGCGGCACACCCCGCCCGTTCGATGCCCCTACGCCGGCCAAGGGTCGGCGTTTTGGATGAAAATGACTGTTTTAAACAGCTGAATGAACGGCGTCGGCCGTGTCTTTTCAGCCCGCAAGGCGCATCATGCGCCTTGTTTTTTTGCGCTGTTTCCGGGGGGCTGTCGCGACCCTGGCACCCAGGTTCTGAATCTCAACTCCCCCTAGAAAAAGAATGGAAGCATTTCTTATCTCCACCGGCATCGTCGCCCTGGCCGAAATGGGCGACAAAACACAGTTGCTGTCCCTGGTGCTGGCCGCGCGGTTCCGCAAGCCCTGGCCCATCGTCTGGGGCATCCTGATCGCCACCTTGTTCAACCACGCCCTGGCCGGCGCGGTGGGCAGCTGGGTCACCACCGTGCTGGGCCCCGACGTGCTGCGCTGGGTGCTGGGCGGCTCCTTCATCGCCATGGCGGTGTGGATGCTGATCCCCGACAAGCTGGACGAGGACGACGAGCCCAAGTCGGTCTCCAAGCTCGGCGTGTTCGGCACCACCCTGGTGGCCTTCTTCCTGGCCGAGATGGGCGACAAGACCCAGATCGCCACCGTGGCCCTGGCCGCGCAGTACCAGCAGTGGGCCGCCGTGGTGGCCGGCACCACCCTGGGCATGATGCTGGCCAACGCCCCGGTGGTCTGGTTTGGCGACCGCCTGGTGCGCAAGGTGCCGATCCGCGTGGTGCACGTGATTTCGGCCATCATCTTCGCCGTGCTGGGCGTGGTGGCCTTGGTGGGCATCGGCGCCTGAGCCCGCCGCGCCATGCCCTGGCGCGAGACAGGGCATGGCGCGCGGCCTATACTGCTTTCACACGCCGGCCCCGCTCCGGCGCGTGAAGGCAGTCGATGGCCAAGAAGTTTCCCATCCATCCCGCCAACCCCGAGCGTCTGTGCTGGGGGTGCGACAAGTACTGCGCGGCCGACAACATGGCCTGCGGCAACGGCTCCGACCGCACCCAGCACCCGATGGAGCTGTTTGGCGACGACTGGGCCGAATGGGGCCAGGACGCCGAAGGCGATCCCCCAGCCGCCGACGGCGCGGCCCCCGCGCCGCCGCCCCAGGGCTGACAAGGGCGCTATACTGGCTTTTCACAGCGCCGATTTGCCTCTGCTTGCGGGCGCTTAAACAAATACCGCTAAACCCGAGACGCGCAGACAACCCGGTTTCGATTTGGCGGACCGGGTTTTTTATTGCCATGTCGTTTCTCGTCACGCCGCAGTCCCTGCATTTCGACGCCCCGCTGCCTCTGCAAAGCGGCGCCTCGATCCGCGGCTACGACCTGAGCTATGAAACCTACGGCGAGCTGAACGCGGCGCGCGACAACGCCGTGCTGATCTGCCACGCGCTGAACGCCTCGCACCATGTCGCCGGGGTCTACGCCGGGCAGGACAAAAGCGAGGGCTGGTGGGACAACATGGTCGGCCCCGGCAAGTCGGTCGACACCAACCGCTTTTTCGTCATCGGCGTCAACAACCTCGGCTCCTGCTTCGGCTCCACCGGCCCGATGCACATCCACCCCGACACCGGCCAGGTGTACGGCGCCGGCTTTCCGGTGGTCACCGTCGAAGACTGGGTGAACGCCCAGGCCCGGCTGCTCGACGCGCTGGGCATCGAGCGCCTGGCGGCCGTCATGGGCGGCAGCCTGGGCGGCATGCAGGCGCTCGGCTGGACCTTGCAGTACCCCGAACGCGTGCGCCACGCCGTGGTGGTGGCCAGCGCGCCTAACCTGACGGCCGAGAACATCGCCTTCAACGAGGTGGCGCGGCGCGCCATCGTCACCGACCCCGATTTCCACGGCGGCGACTTCTACCACCACGGCGTGGTGCCGCGGCGCGGCCTGCGCATCGCGCGCATGATCGGCCACATCACCTACCTGAGCGACGACGTCATGAACGAGAAGTTCGGGCGCCAGTTGCGCGAGGCGGTCACGCAGAACGCCAGCGGCTACCGCTTTTCCACCCAGGACGTGGAGTTCCAGATCGAAAGCTACCTGCGCTACCAGGGCGACAAGTTCAGCGACTACTTCGACGCCAATACCTACCTGCTGATCACCCGCGCGCTGGACTATTTCGACCCGGCGCGGACTTTCGGCGGCGACCTGACGCGGGCCCTGGCCCGCGCCACCAGCCAGTTTCTGCTGGTCAGCTTCAGCACCGACTGGCGTTTCGCGCCCACCCGCTCGCGCGAGATCGTCAAGGCCTTGCTCGACAACCGGCGCGACGTCAGCTACGCCGAGATCGACGCGCCGCACGGGCACGACGCCTTCCTGCTCGACGATCCGCGCTACCTTGGCGTGGTGCGCGCCTATTTCGACAGCATTGCAGGGGCTGCGCAATGAGCGACACCGCCGTGCAACGCATCATCGCCGAGCTGGTGCCCGAGGGCTCGCGCGTGCTCGACCTGGGCTGCGGCGACGGCGCCCTGCTGGAGCACCTGGTGCGCCAGCGCCGCTGCAGCGGCTACGGCATCGAGATCGACGACGCCAATCTGCTGGCCTGCGTGCGCCGCGGGGTCAGCGTGCTGCAGCTGAACCTGCACCAGGGCCTGGCCGCGTTCCAGGACCAGAGTTTCGACGTGGTGCTGCAAATCGACACCCTGCAGCACCTGCGCAACGCCGAGACCATGCTGCGCGAGACCGCGCGCGTGGGACGCATCGGCATCGTCGCTTTCCCCAACTTCGCGCACTGGCCGAACCGCCTGAGCGTGCTGCGCGGGCGCATGCCGGTCACCCGCCGCCTGCCCTACCAGTGGTACGACACGCCCAACATCCGCGTCGGCACCTTCCAGGATTTCGCGGCGCTGGCGCGCAAGAACGGCCTGCGCGTGCTGGACGCCTTTGGCCTGCAGGACGGCCAGGTGCTGCGCTGGCTGCCGAATCTGCGCGCCAGCACCGCGGTGTTCAAGCTGGAGCGCATTCGGCGGTAAAAAGGCCGTAGCTCGGCGTCCCAATTGCCTGGTTAGCTATCTATTTTGTAGTCAATCATGTCCCATTTGCCCACCCTGGAGGCCCTGGCGGCCGATTTGGACGCCGGCCGCGGCAGCGCCCAGGCCCTGACCGAGGCCGCCCTGGCGCGCGCGCAAGACCCGGCCGGCGAGGGCGCGCGCGCGTTCACGCGGCTGGACGCCGAGCGGGCGCGGGCGGCGGCGCGCGCCTCCGACACCTTGCGCGCGGTGGGCATCGTGCGCTCGCCGCTGGAAGGCCTGCCGGTCTCGATCAAGGACCTGTTCGACGTCGCCGGCCAGGTCACCACCGCCGGCTCGGTGGTGCTGAAGAATGCCGAACCGGCGCGCCGCAACGCCGCGGTCGTGGACCGGCTGATCGCCGCCGGCGCGGTGATCGTCGGGCGCACCAACATGACCGAGTTCGCCTTTTCCGGTTTGGGGCTGAACCCGCACCATGGCACGCCGCGCAATCCCTGGGACCGCGCCGCCGGGCGCATTCCCGGGGGCTCCTCGTCGGGCGCGGCGGTGTCGGTGAGCGACGGCATGGCGGTGGTCGGCATCGGCTCGGACACCGGCGGCTCGGTGCGCATCCCCTCGGCGCTGTGCGGCCTCACCGGCTTCAAGCCGACCGCGCGCCGGGTGTCGATGGCGGGGGTGCTGCCGCTGTCGGCTTCGCTCGACTCCATCGGCCCGTTGGCCGCCAGCGTGCGCTGCTGCGCCGTGGTGGACGCCATCCTGGCCGGCGAGCCGCCCGCCGCGCCGCCCGCCCGCCCGTTGCGCGATGCCCGCTTCGCCGTGCCCGAGACCCAGGTGCTGAACGGCATGGACGCCAGCGTGTCGGCGGCCTTCGAGCGCGCCTGCGCCGTGCTGCGGGCCGCCGGTGCGCACCTGCACCGCCTCGCCGTGCCCGAATTCGATGAACTGGCGCGCTTGTACGCGCGCGGTTCCCTGGCCGGCGCCGAGGCCTGGGCCTGGCACCGCCCGCTGCTGGCCACGCGCGCGGCCGACTACGACCCGCGCGTCGGGGCCCGCATCGAGGGCGGGCGGGCGATGGGCGCGGCCGACTACATTGATCTGCTGGCGGCGCGGCGGCGCTGGATCGCCCAGGTCGGCGCGCGCATCGACGGCTTCGACGCCCTGCTGATGCCCACCGTGCCCCTGGTGGCGCCGCGCATCGCCGAGCTGCAGGCCAGCGACGAGGCCTACTTTGCCGCCAACGGGCTGATGCTGCGCAACCCCTCGTTCATCAACTTTCTGGACGGCTGCGCGCTGTCCCTGCCCTGCCACGCGCCGGGCGAGGCGCCGGTCGGCCTGATGCTGGCCGCCAGTGGTGGGCGTGACCACGCGCTGCTGGCGCTGGGCCAGGGCGTCGAGGCCGCGCTGGCCCAGCTGCGCCGGGGTTGAGCCTGAACCGGCCGCGTCAGCGCGCGCCCTGCTGTTCCCGCAGCGACTTGCAGCGCACGCAGTGCTGGGTCATGGGCTCGATCTTCAGGCGCTCGAACGGGATGTGGCAGTCGCATTCCTCGCAACGGCCGTAATTGCCCTCGTCCATGGCCTCCAGCGCGCGCTCGATGCGCGCCAGTTCTTGCAGGTCCAGGTCGGTCAACACGCTGTCGATCTCGCGCGTCTGGTTGGCCAGGCGCGCGTTTTCGTCTTGCGAGACACTGCCGGCGGTGTTTTCAGTCGGTGCCAGGTTGGCGCGGTTGCGCTGCATCTGCGCCTGCAGATCCGCGCGGCGGGCCAGCAGCAGGCCTTTCAGCTCCTTCACCTGCGGTTCGGTCAGGGCGTGGCTCATGGTCAAGATTCTCCTGTGTCCTATCCTGTGGTCTTCCCGCAGAATACCACCCGCATGAACCTTGATCCCTGCCACTGCCCCTTGTGCGGGCAGCCCAATCGGTGCGCGATGGAAACGGCGCGCGCCACCGGCCAGCCGCAGCCGCCCTGCTGGTGCACGCAGCAACATTTCAGCGCCGAACTGCTGGCCCGCATACCGCCCGAGGCGCGCGGCCAAGCCTGTGTGTGCCGCGCCTGCGCCGCGGCGGCGGACACGCCCGCGCCGCTCAGTTGACGGCTTGCGTTGGCCGGCTGGCCAGCCAGGTCATCAGCGCGCGCGCCGAGGCGTCCGACACCTGGCGGTGCGTCACGATGGCGTGGCGGCCCTGACCGGACTCGCGCATCTCCCGCAGCCAGTGGTCGGCCCGCTGGGCCGGGTCGCCTTCGCGGCGCGCGGCACGCTCGCGCAGGGCCTGGAACGCCGGAGAGTCGCCGCGCGGCACGGCGCCATGACAGTTCAGGCAGCCCATCTGCGTGGCCAGCACGGCGCCGTCGGGTGCCGCGGCCACGGGCGTCTGCGCCGCCGCCACGCCGCCCAACAGACCGGCCGCGACCCACAGCAGCGGCGCGATGCGGCGAGTCGAGAATAGGGGTGCCATGGACATGCCGGCCATGGTAGCACCGCAGGCGTTATGCTGGCCGCCGTCCCTTTGCCGATCGCATGAACGCTTCTTTTCCTCCCCCGCTGGGCAGCACGGCCGAACTGCATGCCCGCCACGGCGAACGCTACCGCTGGCTGCTGCTGCTGTCGGTGATGGTCGGCACCATGGCCTCCATCATGTCCTCCACGGTGGTCAACGTGGCGATTCCGGGCCTGTCGCACCAGTTCGAGCTGGGCCAGTCGCGCGCGCAGTGGGTGACCAGCGGCTTCATGGTGGCGACCACCGTGTCGATGCTCACCACGCCCTGGCTGCTGGAGCGCTTTGGCTACCGCCGCACCTACGCCGGCTGCATGCTGCTGCTGATGGCCGGTGGCGTGTTGGGCGGCTTCGCGCAGAACTTTCCGCTGGTGCTGGCGGCGCGCGTGACCGAGGGGTTGGCCGCCGGTGTGGTGCAGCCGATTCCGGCCATCATCATCATGCGCGCCTTCGAGCCGCACGAGCAGGGCCGCGCCAGCGGCGTGTTCGGCATGGGCGTGGTGCTGGCGCCGGCGCTCGGCCCGTCCATCGGCGGCCTGCTGGTGGACTGGTTTGGCTGGCGCTCGATCTTTTTCATGGTGATCCCGTTCTGCCTGGCTTCGCTGTGGCTGGGGCGGCGTTACGTGCCGGTGACCGGCCCGGGCGACGTGCCGGGCAGCCGTGGCGTGCCGCTGGACTGGGTCGGCCTGCTGCTGGGCAGCCTGGGCACGCTGAGCCTGCTGAACGGCCTGGTCGCGCTGCGCCAGGGGCCGGCCTGGCAGGCCAGCACCCTGCTGGCACTGGCGCTGGGCTCCTTTTTGGCCTTCGTGCTGTGGCTGCGCTGGCTGCCGCGCCGCGGGCGGGTGCCGCTGCTCAACCTGGCGCTGTTCGGCAACCGCGCCTTCGCCATGGGCGCGCTGGTGGCCCTGATCTACGGCACGGCGCTGTTCGGCTCGACCTACCTGCTGCCGGTCTACCTGCAGACGGCGCTGGGCCTGTCGGCGGCCCACGTGGGCACCATCCTGCTGCCCTCGGGCCTGGTGCTGGCCGGCGCCATCGCCGTGGTGGCGCGGCTGGCCGACCGCATGCCGGCCAGCCTGCTGGTGAACATCGGGCTGGCGCTGCTGGCGCTGTCCTTCGCCGGCATGCTCACCGTGGGCCTGGGCAGCAGCCTGTGGTGGCTGACCGCCTGGACCATCGTCGGGCGCATCGGCCTGGGCTTCATCCTGCCCTCGCTGAACCTGGGTGCCATGCGCGGCCTGGACCGCGCGCAGATGGCCCAGGGCTCCAGCGTGGTCAATTTCGTGCGCATGCTGGGCGGCGCGGCGGGTGTCAGCCTGTGCGGCATCGTGCTCGAATGGCGCCTGGCGGTGCACGGCGATTCGCTGGCGAACCAGGCGCTCAGCCCCGAGCGCCTGAGCGCGTTCAACGAGGTGTTCGTGATGCTGGCCGTGCTGTGCGCGCTGGCCATGCTGGCGGCACGCCACCTGCACACCGAGCCACGGCCGACGCCCCCACCGACCGGAGACAACTGAGCCATGTGCCAACTGCTCGGCATGAACTGCAATACCCCCACCGACGTGACGTTTTCGTTCGCCGGTTTCGCCCAACGCGGCGGGCGCACCGACCACCACGCCGACGGCTGGGGCATCGCCTTTTTCGAGGGGCGTGGCGCGCGCTTGTTCGTCGACAGCGCGCCGGCCGCCGATTCGCCGGTGGCCGAGCTGATCCGGCGCTACCCGATCAAGAGCCGCAACGTCATCTCGCACATCCGCAAGGCCACCGTCGGCCCCGTGCAGCTGGAAAACTGCCACCCCTTCGTGCGCGAGCTGTGGGGGCGCTACTGGGTGTTCGCGCACAACGGCGACCTGAAGAACTACGCGCCGCGCCTGCACGGGAATTTCCGCCCGGTGGGCGGCACCGACAGCGAGCAGGCCTTCTGCTGGTTGATGCAGGAGCTGGCCAAGGCGCACGCCAGTGTGCCGCCGGTGGGCGAGCTGACGCGCACCCTGGCCGAGCTGGTGCCCCAGGTGGCGCGCCACGGCACCTTCAACATGCTGCTGTCCAACGGCGAGGCGCTGTGGGCGCACGCCTCCACCAAGCTGTGCTACGTGGTGCGCCAGCACCCGTTCGCCAGCGCGCGCCTGTCCGACGAGGATCTGGCGGTGAACTTCGCCGAGCACACCACGCCCGACGACCGGGTGGCCGTGGTGGCCACCACGCCACTGACCTGCGACGAGGCCTGGACGCCGTTCCAGCCCGGCCAGCTGCGGGTGTTCGTGGACGGGGCGCCGGCCAACGACTGATACCAAAAGGCGTTCAAAAATATCAACCGTTCGCGTTGAGCCCTTCGACGGGCTCAGGACAGGCTTGTCGAAACGCTGTCCCGGGCTTCGACAAGCTCAGCCTGAACGGTTCTTGTGGTTTGAGCGCCAATCGGCATGAGGGGATTTGCTCTATTTACAAGAGCAGATCAGGATTTCCCCACGCCGGCCCAGGCCGGATTTGACCTGGAACGGGCTACCGGCAAGCCTACATTTCGCCCCGGTCGGTCATGGCCGTGCGCACGTTGGCGTCGCTGAACGCCGGGCGCTCACCGCGCACCGTGCTCTCGCGCACCGCGCGGCGCACCACCGGCGGGTCCTCGCCGAGGTGAAAGGCCAGCTTGCGCTCGCGCAGCGCCGCGTCGGCCGCGCTGGTGCGCTCGAAGCGGCGCAGGTGGTCGGTCCAGGAGGCGTCCTCGATCACCTCCAGGTAGCGCGCCGGGTCGTTGATGTCGGACAGCAGCTCCCAGGCCACGGCGCCCTGGCGCAGGCGTGAGCGGCGGCTTTCCTCCATCAGGCGCCGGAAAGCCGGGGCCTTGGCCGGGTCGATGCGGTATTCCACGGTGACCACCACGTGGCCGCTTTCCGGCGGCGTGGTCACCTGCGGGCGCGGCATCGGGCCGGCCGGCGTGGGGTCTTCCATGACGCCGCGGTCGGGCCAGAGCCAGCAGGCCAGGACCATCACCACGAAGCCGGTGGCGGCGGCCAGGGCCAGGGCCATCGGCACGCCGGCCCAGGTGGCGATCTGCCCCCACACCGCCGCGCCCGAGGCCGTGGCCCCCATGATGGCCATCTGGTACATCGACATGCCGCGTGCCCGCACCCAGTCCGGCAGGCTGATCTGCGCCGACACGCTGAGCGAATTGGCGGTGGTCAACCAGGCCGCGCCGCCCATGGCCATGGCCAGCACGCCCAGCCAGAGATGGGTGTTGAAGGCCATCACCGCCATCACCACCGCCTGCGTGCCGGCGCCCAGCAGCACCAGGCGATCGCGCGCGAACATCTGGCGCAGGCGCGGCAGCGCGAACGAAGACGCCACGGCGCCGGCGCCCATGGCCGCCAGCAGCACGGTGAAGGTGCCGGCGTCGCCGCCCTTGGTGTCGCGCGCCACCAGGGGCAGCAGCGCCATCAGCGCGGTGGAGTGAAAGAAGAAGATGGCGATGCGGATCAGCACGCCCTTCAGGTGGTAGGACTGCGCCACGTACTGCAGGCCCACGCGCATGGCGCCGCGCAGGCTTTCGCGCCCCAGCGGGTCGGGGCGGTGCTCGCGCTTCCAGCGCGTGATGACCACCGCCGCCACGATGGACAGCGCGGCGTTGAGCAGAAACACCCAGGCGCTGCCCAGGCTGGCGATGATGGCGCCGGCGATCAGCGGCCCCAGGATGCGCGAGGTGTTCATCGACACCCCGTTCAGCGCCAGCGCCGCCGGCAGCTGCGAGCGGGGCACCAGCTCGGGCACGATGGCCGAGAACACCGGCCAGCGCAGCGCCAGGCCCACGCCGTTCAGGAACAGCAGCATCAGCAGCAGCGGCGGATTGACCACCTTCAGGAAGATGGCCAGCGCCAGCAAGGTGCCGACCACCGCCACCCACACCTGGGTGAAGAACAGAAAGCGCTTGCGGTCCAGGATGTCGGCCAGCGCCCCCGAGGGCAGGCCGAGCAGGAACACCGGCAGGGTGGCCGCCGTTTGCACCAGGGCCACCCAGATCGGCTTGCTGGTCAGCGTGGTCATCAGCCAGGCCGCCGCCACGTCGTTCATCCACATGCACAGGTTGGCGATCAACCAGGTGCTCCACAGCATCGCGAACACCCCGTGGCGGAACGGCGCCAGCGGGTTCAGGTCTTCGTCCGGCGTCGGGGGGGCGGGGGTGTGGGGCGAGGAGTCGGGCATGCGTCCCTGATGATAGGCCATTGCCTCGACGTTTGTCTTTCTACGTTTGCTGCTTATTTAATAGCTACATGGGATGATGGGACGCCGACCAGCGGGTGGTTGGGCATGAAAAAGGCCCGCGCCACCCAGGGGGTGACGCGGGCCGATGTGGCCGCGCGGGGGGCGATCAGCTCATCTCGCCGGTGGCCACGTGGAAGCCCTGTGCGATGGCCTGGCGCGTCTGCGTGCGCACTTCGGCGCGCGAGGGCGACTGCGCGGAGGGCAGCTTGGCGTCCACCACCATCGGCTGGCCGCCGTGCACCGGCGGGTGCTCGCGGGCCTCGGCACGCACTTCGGCGCGCGTGGCGCTGGCCACCAGGGGTTGATCCAGGAACAGCGGGCCTTCGCCGGTGGCCGGCATCGGGCCGGCGGCCCAGGCGCTGCTCGAGAAAGCGGCCAGGGCCAGCAGGGAGGCAAGGGTGAGGTTCTTGGACGAGGTCATGATGCGTTCCTTTTTTTCCAGATAACTGCGAGGCGATGTGAGAAATCGGCGGCCGGGTGGCCTGCCGGTGGGGCTTCGCATCACCTTGTGCGCTGGCCCCATGGGAAGTAATGTGCCTGCGTTCGAGTCTGAAATAAACTGGCGGAACAGATGAAGACTTTTTCTGATTGAGAAACAATGGACTCGCTCGATCTGATCATCACCTTTCGCGAGGTGGCGCGGCGCGGCAGCTTTTCGGCGGCGGCGCGCGCGCTGGACCTGTCTCCGGCCAGCGCCAGCAAGTACGTGGCGGCGCTGGAGACGCGCTTTGGCGTGCGGCTGTTCAACCGCACCACGCGCAAGGTTTCGCTGACCGACGCCGGCCAACTGCTGTACGAGCGCACCGGCCCGGTGCTGGAACTGGTGCAGCTGACCGAGGGCGAGCTGCACGAGCGCGCCACCAAGCCCAGCGGCCGGCTCACCGTCACAGCCCCGCCGGCCTTGATGCAGACCGCCGCGCCCACCTTGCTCGGGCGCTTTCTGTGCCTGCATCCGGCCGTGTCGCTCAGCCTGCGGCTGACCAACCGGGTGGTCGATCTGGTCGAGGAGGGCGTCGACGTGGCCTTGCGCATCGGCCCGATCCCCGACGCCAGCCTGATCGTGCGGCGTTTTCGCCAGGTCGAGCGCTCGGTGGCGGCCACCCCGGCCTACTGGCAGGCGCACGGCCGGCCCGAGCACCCGAGCGAGCTGGCCACGCACCGCACGCTGGCCGTCTCGCAACACGATGGCACGCCGGTGTGGCAGTTTCTGGACCGCGGCAAGCCGCTGTCGGTGTCGCTGCAGCCGCTGGTCGAGGCCAGCGACATCATGCCGCTGCTGACCATGGCGCTGCAGGACCTGGGCGTGGTCTACATGTCCACCCTGGCGATTGCCCCCTACCTGGAAAGCGGCGCCCTGGAGGCGGTGCTGGCCGACAGCATCCCGCAGGACTACTGGCTGTACGCGGCCTACACCCAGCGCCGCCACAACAGCGCCGCGCTGGCCGCCTTGCTGGCTTTCCTGGAAGAGGAGATGCGGCCGCTGGGCCCCAACGACCTGGCCCCCCTGCAATTGCCGCCGGTGCCGGGGGCCGCCCGCAAGAACTCCTGAAAAAGGAGCTGCTCAGGCTGCAGGGGCGCCGGCCAAGGCCTTAAAACATCACAATTTGGGGATGCGGATGCGGCTGATCATCAGCGAGCCCGACAGCGCGTACAGCAGCACCAGCGGGTGCAGCGTGCCGCCCAGCACGCGCAGGCTGCCGCCCCACAACTCAGGCCCGATGGCGCCCATGGCGGCGGCGACACACAGCAGGGCCACCAGCACGATCGAGGTCGGGATCGGCGTGCCCTCGAAGTACGTCACCTTGCCCGAGCCGCCCGACAGCGCCTCGGCCGTGACGTTGAAGCGCGCCAGCCGCGATACCCCGCAGGCCACGAAGAAGCCCAGCACGATGCGGTCCCACAGGCCCTGCATGCCCACGCCGTAGGCGATGACGGCCGGCGCCACGCCAAAGGAGATGACGTCGGCCAGCGAATCCAGCTCGCGCCCCAGCAGCGAGGACTGCTGGCGCCAGCGCGCCACCCGACCGTCAAAGACATCGAACACCAGCGCCGCCAGCACCAGCGCGCAGGCGTAGTAGATGTGCGTGATGTCCTGCACCTGGATGTAGGTGATGGTGGCAAACAGCGCGCCCACGCCGCAGATGGCGTTGCCCAGCGTGAACCAGTCCGCGAGGTGGAACTCGCGGATCATGGAGAACGGCTTCGGCTTCTTGGCGGACTGGCTCATCGGTGTGCACTATACGGCGGCGTGCGCACCCGCCGCGCTTTACCGCGCCTGGACTGCGCGCTCCAGCGCATCGATGAAGAGCTTCGGCACGTCGCAACCGGTCTGGTCCAGGATCTCGCGAAAGCAGGTCGGGCTGGTGACGTTGATCTCGGTCACATGGGTGCCGATGATGTCCAGCCCGATCAGCAGCAGCCCGCGCGGTGCCAACACCTTGCCGATGGCGCTGGCGGTGGCGCGGTCGGTGTCGGTGAGGGGCTGCGCCACGCCCTTGCCGCCCGCGGCCAGGTTGCCGCGCACCTCGTTGCCCTGCGGGATGCGCGCCAGGCAGTAAGGCACGGGCTCGCCGCCGATGATGAGCACGCGCTTGTCGCCGGCGCTGATCTCGGGCAGAAACTTCTGCACCATCACGCTGATGGCGCCACCCTGGTTCAGCGTCTCGATGATGCTGCCCAGGTTCAGGCCATCGGCCTTGACGCGGAAGATGCCCATGCCGCCCATGCCGTCCAGCGGCTTGAGGATGATGTCCTGGTGCTGCGCATGAAAGGCGCGGATCGCCGCCGCCTCGCGCGTGACCAGGGTCGGGCCGACGAATTGCGGCCACTCCATCACGGCCAGCTTCTCGGGGTGGTCGCGCAGCGCGGCCGGCTTGTTGAACACGCGCGCGCCCTCGCGCTCGGCCTGCTCCAGCAGGTGGGTGGCGTAGATGTACTCGGCGTCGAAGGGCGGGTCCTTGCGCATCAGCACCGCGTCGAAGTCCTTCAGGGGCAGCTCGCGCGGCGCCTCCTCGGTGAACCAGTCGTCCTCGCGCCCGGTCAGCTGGATCGGGCGCACCCGTGCCGTCACCAACTGGCCGCTCTGCCAGCCGAGGTGGCGCGGCTCGCAGACGGCCAGCGGGTGGCCGCGGCGCGCGGCCTCGCGCATCATGGTGTAGGTGCTGTCCTTATAGGTCTTGAAGGACTCGATCGGGTCGGCGATGAAAAGTAGCTGCATGGCGAGGCGGGGAGCTTCTCCCGGGGGCAAAAGCGTACTGTTGCACAAATGCCCGGCTGGGTGTCTCCGGGGTGTAAATTCACTCCTGAAAACATAGCTACTCAGGATGATTGGACGCCGGCCAATGGCCTGAAAAGGCCTGAAATGCGCTAAGCCTCGCTCGCGCCGGTGTCCGCGCTGGCTTGCAGGTGCGCCACCAGTTGCGCGGCCACCGTGGACAGCGCCGCCAGCGAACGCACGCAGAGCAGCAACCGGCGCCGGGCCCAGGGTTCGGCCAGGTCCAGCACGCGGATCGCCAACTGGCGCCGGTACAGCGCGGCGCTGCCGCGCGGCATCACCCCCACCCCCAGGCCGGCGGCCACCATCAGGCACAGCGCGTCGTAGCCGGTCACCTGCATGCGCAGGCGCAGCGGCTGGCCCAGCTCGGCCGCGCCGCGCTGCAGCAGCTGGTGGATGGCGCTGCCGGGGTGCATGCCGATCAGGTCGTGGCCCAGCGCGTCGGCCAGGCGCACGCGCCGTCGCCTGGCCAGGGCGTGGCCCGCCGGCACCACCAGCACCAGCTCGTCCTCGCGGTAGGGCAGCAGGGTGAGCTGGCCGGCCAGCTCGCCGCCATGGTGTTCGGCGCTGAGAATGCCCACATCGGCCGCGTTCTCGGCCACCGAGCGCGCCACGGCGCTGCTGATCTGCTCCTGCAGGCGCACGTCCACGCCGGGGTAACGGGTGAGAAAGCGCTGCAGATCGGCCGGCAGGAACTGCGTGATGGCCGAAATGTTGGCCGCCACCCGCACCTGCCCGCGCAGGCCGGCGCCGTAGTCGCTCATCTGCGCGGCGATGCCGTCCAGGTCGTTCAGCACGCCGCGCGCCAGATGCAGCAGCGCGTGCGCGGCGGGGGTTGGGGCCATGCCGCGGTTGCCGCGCGTGAACAGGCGCACGTGCAGGCGCGCCTCCAGCTCGGCCAGGCGCCGGCTGGCCGCCGAGGGCGCGATGTGCGCCCGCTGCGCGGCGCGCGCGATGGCGCCGGTTTCCATGGCGGCGACGAACAATTGCAACGAAACGGGGTCGAGCTTCACGCCGCCATGGTAGCGCCAGCCATGCCGAAATGCGATGGCAGGGTGCCGCATGGGCGTTTTACAGCCGGGGCGGTGCGCGCGATCATTCGCTGCATTCCAGCCCCTGCCCGTCGGCCCAGATCGGCGGCACCCGGAGACAGCCCACATGAACGCCACCCCCCCACCGGCCGCCGCCGGTGCCCCAAGCCTCACGCCCGCCGCCCTGGCCGGCGTGCGCGTGATCGAGATGGGCCAGCTCATCGCCGGCCCTTTTTGCGGCAAGACGCTGGGCGAATTCGGCGCCGACGTGGTCAAGATCGAGGCGCCGGGTGCGGGCGACCCACTGCGCAACTGGCGCCTGATCAAGAACGGCACCTCGGTCTGGTGGCAGGTGCAGTCGCGCAACAAACGCTCGGTGGCGCTTGATTTGCGCCAACCCGAGGGGCAGGACCTGGCGCGCCAGCTGATCGCCGAGGCCGATGTGTTGATCGAGAACTTCCGCCCCGGCACGCTCGAAGGCTGGGGCATGTCGCCCGAAGCGCTGCACGCGCTCAACCCGGGCCTGGTGATCCTGCGCATTTCCGGCTACGGCCAGACCGGGCCGTACCGCGACCTGCCGGGCTTTGGCGTCATCGGCGAGGCCATGGGTGGCCTGCGCCACCTCACCGCCGAGCCGGGCCGCGTGCCGGTGCGCGTGGGCGTGTCCATCGGTGACACGCTGGCGGCGCTGCACGGCGCCATCGGCGTGCTGACGGCGCTCTACCACCGCAAGGTCAACGGCGGCCAGGGCCAGGTGATCGACGTGGCGCTGCACGAGGCGGTGTTCAACGTGATGGAGAGCCTGCTGCCCGAGTACAGCGCCTTCGGTGCCGTGCGCGAGGCCGCGGGCAGCGCGCTGCCCGGCATTGCCCCGTCCAACGCCTACCCCTGCCAGGACGGCTGGGTGCTGGTGGCTGGCAATGGCGACAGCATCTTCAAGCGCCTGATGGCCGCCATCGGCCGCGACGACCTGGGTCAGGCGCCCGATCTGGCCGACAACGCCGGCCGCGTGGCCCGCATCGCCGAAATCGACGCTGCCATCGGCGACTGGACCCGCACGCGCACCGTGCAAGCGGTGATGGACACCCTGGGCGCCGCCCGCGTGCCCGCTGGCAAGGTCTACACCGCCAAGGACATCGCCGAAGACCCGCACTACCGCGCACGCGACATGATCCTGCGGCAGCGCACGCGCGATGGCGACACCGTCGAGGTGCCCGGCATCGTGCCCAAGCTCTCGGCCACGCCCGGCACGGTGCGCAGCAGCGCCCCGCACGTGGGCGACGACACCGATGCGGTGCTGCGCGAGATGGGCCTGAGCAGCACGCAGATTGCCGCGCTGCGCGCCAAGGAGATCATTCAATGAACACCGTATGGCAAGGCCAAGGCCGCCGCCTTCATATTCAGGAGGTGGGTACGCGCGATGGTCTGCAGATGGAGGCGCAGTTCGTGCCGACCGAGGACAAGATCGCTCTCATCAACCAGCTCTCGCAATCGGGCCTGGCCAAGATCGAGGTGACCTCGTTCACGTCGCCCAAGGCGATCCCGGCGCTGCGCGATGCTGAAGTTGTGATGCGCGAGATCGCACGCCAGCCCGGCGTGGTCTACACCGCGTTGGTGCCCAATGTGCGCGGCGCCGAGCGCGCCATTGAGTCCAAAACCGACGAGTTGAACCTGGTGATGTCGGTCAGCGCCACGCACAACCTGGCCAACCTGCGCATGACGCGCGAACAATCGTTTGACGGCCTGGCCCAGGTGGTGCGCGCGGCGCAACAGGCCCAGGTGCCGGTCAACGTGTCGCTGTCCTGCGTGTTCGGCTGCCCGATGGAGGGCGATGTCGATCCGGCCGAGATGCTGGGCTGGGCCCAGCGCTTCATCGACCTGGGCGTGCAGGGCCTGACCTTGTGCGACACCACCGGCATGGCCTACCCCACGCAGGTGGCGGGCATCACGCGGGCGGCGCGCCAGCGCTGGCCCGGCGCCGAGCTGACCCTGCACTTTCACAACACGCGCGGCATGGGCCTGGCCAATGTGCTGGCCGCCATCGACACGGGTGCGGACCGTTTCGACGCCTCGCTGGGCGGCCTGGGCGGCTGCCCCTACGCGCCCGGCGCCAGCGGCAACGTCTGCACCGAGGAGATCGTGCACGCGCTGGCGCTGATGGGCTACGACACGGGCGTGGATATGGCCACCTTGCTGGCCGCCTCGCGCCGGCTGCCGGCGCTGATCGGCCACGAGACACCGAGCCAGATCGTCAAGGCCGGGCAGCGGCTGGATTTGCACCCGGTGCCGGAGGATTTCGACGCCGTCCGCGAGCGCGCCTTGGCACGGTCGATTTGAGCTAAGGCCGGCGAAAACAAACAACATCACGCTATCAATTTTGTAATCTCAGGAGACCCCACATGCCCATTACCCGGAAACACTTCATCGCTCTGGTGGCCACGCTGGCCGCCGGCAGCGCCCTGGCCCAGGCCTACCCGAGCAGGCCGATCACCCTGGTGGTGCCGGCCGCGCCGGGCGGCACCACCGATCTGGCCGGCCGCATGGTGGCGCAGGCGCTGGCGCCCGCGTTGGGCCAGTCGGTGGTGGTGGACAACAAGGCCGGGGGCAACGGCGCCATCGCCGCCGGCATCGTCAAGCGTGCGCCGGCCGACGGCTACACGCTGCTGATGCAGTATTCGGGCTACCACGTGATTTCGCCGCATCTGTCCAAGGCCCACCAGTGGGAGCTGGCCGACTTTCAGCCGATTGCCAACGTGCTGTCGGCGCCGCAGATCATCGTGGTGCGCGACGACCTGCCGGTGAAGACCCTGGCCGAGCTGGTGGCCTACGCCAAGGCCAACCCGGGCAAGCTGAACTACGCCTCGTCCGGCAACGGCTCGCTGCAGCACGTGACCGGCGCCATGCTGGAACAGCAGGCCGGCATCAAGATGATGCACGTGCCGTACAAGGGCACCGGGCCGGCGTTGCAGGATTTGCTGGCTGGCCAGGTGCAACTGACCTTTGGCACGGCGCCGCCCTTCATGCCGCACATCCAGGGCGGCAAGCTGCGCGTGCTGGCCGTGACCGGCAAGGAGCGCCTGCCCAGCCTGCCCGACGTACCGACCACGGCGCAAGCCGGCTACCCCAAGCTGACGCCGACCTCGTGGTTCGCGGTGTTCGCGCCCGCGGCCATGTCCAAGGACATCGCCAGCAAGCTGAGCGCCGACGTGCGGAAGGTGATGAGCGACCCGGCCTTCAAACAAAAGGCGCTGGAGCAAGGCGCCACGGCCGACTACCAGACGCCCGCGCAGCTGGACGCCAAGGTCAAGGCCGACTACGCCAACTGGGCCGAGGTGATCAAGGCGTCAAGGATCGAGGCGGATTGAATTGCGCCATGGCGGCAAGCGGCCGCTCAATGGCTTGGCGCGGGGCCAAAGTAAGCGTCCAGCACCCGCGCCGGGTCGGCTTGCGCCGCGTGCAACAACTCGGGCCCCAGCACGTGCACACCTGGCGGCGCGCGGACCAGGGCGGCATCGACCACGCGCGCCAGGTGCACCGCGCGCACGGGTTGCTGGGTGGTCGGCACCATGTCCCGAAAAATCCCCAGCATCCAGGCCGCCACGCGGTGCGGCAGGCCGGGGTTGCCGGGCTGGGCAAGGGTGCTGGCGGCGCGCAGCAGCAGCACCCGCTCAAAGCCCAGCGCCGCGGTCGCGGCTTCATCGACGTGGGCCAAACCGCGCTGTAGTGCCTGCGGCAAGCGCCCGCTTTGGTGCGGTGTCAGCACCAGCAGGTCGCGCACGCCGGCCTCGCGCAGCCAGGCCGCCAGCGCCGGCAGACGGGTCGGGTCGGGGGTCCAGAAACTGCGCTCGCGCTGATAAAAGCCTCGCGGCGGCTCGAACATGACCACCGCGACGTCCGCCTGGGTGCTGGGCCAGCCGGGTGCGTCTTGCGTGCCCGCCGTGGGCGGGTGCTGCAAATGGGCGGGAACGATGACCGGCGTCACGTGGCGCAGCGCCACCTGCATGGGCTCGTGCAGCAGCACCTGAACCTGGGAAAAGCGCCCGCAGCCGATCAGCCGCCGCGTCACCTCGCCGCCCAGCACGCCCCCGGCCCCGGCGATCAACAAGCGCGGCTGCTTCGGGCCAGTCGGTCGCTGTCTGTGGGCCGAGGCCAGCGCTTGATTCAGGGTTGAGGGCATCCGGGCCGCATTCAGATGTCCACCTTGCTGCCCAGCTCCACCACCGCGTTGCTGGGCAGCTGAAGAAATTCGGCCGCCGGCGCGGCGTTCTGGTACATCTGGGCAAACAGCTTTTCACGCCACAGCGCCATGCCGCCGCTGGGCGTGGGGACCACGATGTCGCGCGAAAGAAAGTAGCTGGTGGTCATGGCATCCAGCGCACCGATCTCGCCCGCTACCCCGGCCAGCGCTTTCGGGATGTCGAAGTCGTCCTTGAAGCCGTAGCTGACTTGAATCTGCCAACAATCGTGGCCGAGTGGCGTGACCAGGGCGCGCGCCGCGTCGGCGATGAAGGGCACATCGTGGCTGCGCACCGTGACGAACAAGTTGCGGGCGTGCAGCACCTTGTAGTGCTTCAGGCTGTGCAGCAGCGCACTGGGCGTGACTTCGGCCACCGCGCTCATGAACACCGCCGTGCCGTCGACGCGCCAGGGCGGGGCGACGAACACGCTGTCCAGAAAACTGCGCAGATCGATGGCCTGGGCGCGCGTGCTGTCGGCCAGCAACTCGCGGCCACGGCGCCAGGTGGTCATCACGGTGAACACGACGCCCGCCATCAGCAGCGGGAACCAGCCGCCGTCGGCGATCTTGAGTGCGTTGGAAGCGAAGAACAGCAGATCCACCAGCAGAAACAGCCCGGTGGCCAGCAACGCCACCGGCAGCGGGTAGCCCCAACCGTGGCGCACCACGAAGTAGGTCAGCCAGGTGGTGATGACCATCAGCAGGCTGACCGAGATGCCGTAGGCACCCGCCAGTGCCGACGAACCGCGGAACAGCACCACCGCCAGCACCACGCCCGCCAGCAACAGCCAGTTGATGGCGCCGATGTAGATCTGGCCGGCCTCCTCGGTGGAGGTGTGCACGATGGTCATGCGGGGCAGAAAACCCAGCTGGATGGACTGCTTGGCCGCCGAGTAAGCGCCCGAGATCAGCGCCTGCGACGCGATCACCGTCGCCGCCGTGGCCAGCACCACCAGGGCCACCAGCGCCCAGGTGGGGGCCAGGCCGTAAAACGGGTTGTCGACGGCCTTGGGGTCGGCCAGCACCAGCGCGCCCTGACCCAGGTAGTTGATCATCAGCGCCGGCATCACGAACAGGAACCAGGCCCAGCGGATGGCGCGCTTGCCGAAGTGGCCCATGTCGGCGTACAGCGCCTCGGCACCGGTCAGGCACAGAAACACCGCCCCCAGCATGATGAAGGCGATGTGCGGATGGCGCAGGGTGAAGTCGATGGCGTACAAGGGCGAGAAAGCCTTGAGCACCTCGGGCCGCTGGACGATGTGCGGCAGCCCCATGACGGCCAGCACCACGAACCACAGCACCATCACCGGCCCAAAGAAGCGCCCGATGCTGGCCGTGCCCCGGCGCTGAACGATGAACAGCAGCACCAGCACCGTGAGCGTGATCGGGATCACGTAGGTCTTGGCGGCGGGGGTAACCTCTTCCAGCCCCTCGACGGCCGACAGCACCGAGATGGCGGGTGTGATGACGCCGTCGCCAAAGAACAGCGCGACACCGAACGCGCCCACCGCCAGCATCATCAGGCGCAGCCGAGGCCGATCACCCACCGAGCGCGTGGCCAGCGCCAGCAGGGCCATCATGCCGCCCTCGCCGTCGTTGTCGGCGCGCATGATGAGACCCACGTACTTGAAGGTCACCACCACGATCAGCGCCCAGATGAACATCGACAGCGCGCTGAGCACGTTGGTGGTGCTGAACGGCACGTGCCCGGCCGCAAATACCTCCTTGAAGGCGTACAGCGGGCTGGTGCCGATATCACCGTACACCACGCCGATGGCGCCCAGCATGAGCAGGGGCAGGTTCGACTTGTTGGCCATGTGGCTGGTTCCTGTGTCGGCTGGGGAGCCGGGTGCCGGTCGGTACCGAGCGATCAGATTTCCACCTTGCTGCCCAGCTCCACCACCGAGTTGCTGGGCAGGCTCAGGAATTCGGCCGCCGCGGTGGCGTTGTGGTGCATCTGGGCGAACAGCTTCTCGCGCCACGGCGCCATCCCCACGCCCAGCGTTGGGCTGACGATGTCGCGCGACAGGAAGTAGCTGGTCGTCATCGGGTCGAGCCGGATGCCCTGGCCGCAAATCACCGACAGCGCGCCCGGCAGGTCGGGTTCGTTCTTGAAGCCGTAGTGCACGATCACCTGCCAGCAGTCGTGCCCCATGGCCTCCACCTCCACGCGCTTGTCCAGGCCGATCCAGGGCAGCTCGTGGTTGCGCACGGTGACGAACAAGTTTTGCTCGTGCAGCACCTTGTTGTGCTTGAGGTTGTGCAGCAGCGCGTTGGGCACGATGCCCGGCTCGGCGGTGAGGAACACGGCGGTGCCGGCCACCCGCGTGGGCGGGGCGATGAACAGCGATTCGAGAAAGCCGCCGAGATCCAGCGCCGAATCCTGCAGCGCCCGGTTGAGCAGGGCGCGGCCATCGCGCCAGGTGGTCATCAGCAGGAAGATGGCGCCGGCAATGACCAGCGGGAACCAGCCGCCGTGGATCAGTTTGAGCAGGTTGGAGGCCCAGAACAGCAGGTCCACGCAGAAGAACAGGGCGGTGGCGCTCACGCACACCAGCAGCGGCAGCTTCCAGGCGTAGCGGACGACGAAGAAGGTCAGCACCGTGGTGATCAGCATGTCGGTGGTCACGGCGATGCCGTAGGCCGCGGCCAGGTTGCTGGAGGAGCGGAACATGCCCACCGCCAGCACGATCAGCACGAACAGCCCCCAGTTGACCAGCGGCATGTAGATTTGCCCGGCCTCCTTGACGCTGGTGTGCTGCACCTGCAGACGGGGCAGGTAACCCAGCTGGATGACCTGCCGCGTGACGCTGAAGGCGCCCGAGATCAGCGCCTGCGAGGCGATCACCGTGGCCAGCGTGGCCAGGCCGACCAGCGGCAGCGTGGCCCATTCGGGCGCCATGTGGAAGAACGGGTTTTTCACCGCCTCCGGCTCGGCCAGCAGCAGCGCGCCCTGGCCGAAATAGTTCAGCGTCAGCGCCGGCATGGCGATGGAGAACCAGGCGATGCGGATCGGCTTGCGGCCGAAATGGCCCATGTCGGCGTACAGTGCCTCGGCGCCGGTCACGCACAACACCACCGCGCCCAGGATGATGAAGGTGATGCCCGGATTGTGGAAAGTGAACAGCCAGGCGTAGTGCGGGCTGAGCGCCCACAGGATCTCCGGGTGGTCGACGATGTGCGTCACGCCCAGCGCCGCGATGGCGACGAACCACAGCAGCATGATGGGGCCGAAGAACTTGCCGATGCCGGCGGTGCCGTGCTTTTGCACGAAGAACAGGCAGAACAGGATCACCAGCGTGAGCGGAATCACGTACTGGGCGAAGGCGGGCGAGACCACTTCCAGGCCCTCCACCGCCGACAGCACCGAGATGGCCGGGGTGATGACGCCGTCGCCGTAGAACAGGCAGGTGCCAAAGATGCCCACCAGCAGCATCCAGTGGCGCAGGCGCGGCCGGTCGGCCACCGCGCGCGAGGCCAGCGTGAGCATGGCGACCAGACCGCCCTCGCCGTTGTTGTCTGCGCGCAGCACCAGCACCACGTACTTCAGCGAGACGATGGTGGTCAACGTCCAGAAGATCATGGACAGCACGCCGTACACGTTGTCGTGCGTGAACTGCACGTGGCCCGAGCCGAACACCTCCTTGACCGTGTACAACACGCTGGTGCCGATGTCGCCGTAAACGACGCCAACCGCGCCCACGGTCAGGGCGGCGAGAGAGGACTTGGATGCGGACACGAATCAGGCCAGCCCTCGGCGGAGGTCGGTTCGGGCGGGGCTCCCAGGAAACGGCGAAGGCGCTATTGTGCGCTTGCCCGCCCTCGGCCAGCTGACCATCGGGCGCCGCCTGGCGCCCGGTCACGGGGCTGTGGCAAAGCCGCAACTGCGCGCACCCAAACGGTGCGCGCGGCCACCGTTCAGTCGATCAGCAGCGAGTCGGGTTCGGTGGCTTCCAGCTCGTAGCTGGCGGCCACCAGGGCCAGGCGACCGATCACACCGTACATGTAAAAGCGGTTCGGCGCGCTGGCCCCCACCTTGGCGCCGGGGCGGGGCAGGTGCGCGCCGCCGTCGAAGGCCAAGGGCACGAAGCTTGCGCCGGGGGCGTTCAGGTTCTGGTCCACCCCGCGGTCGGCATGCACGCGGTAGAAACCACCGACCACGTAGCGGTCGATCATGTACACCACCGGTTCGGCCACCGCGTCGTGGATGCGCTCGTGCGTGAGCACGCCTTCCTGGATGATCACGTCCTGCACCGGCTCGGCCGGGCCGCGCGCCGGCTTGTGCTGGCACAGCGTTTCCAGTTCCCTGGCGTCGTGCACGGTCATGATGCCCATGCCGCGCGAGCCCTGATCGGCCTTGACGATGACGAAGGGCTTTTCGTGGATGCCGTATTCCTTGTACTTGCGCCGAATCTTGGCCAGCAGGGCGTCGACGTGGGTGCGCAGGGCTTCACCACCGGTCGGGGCGGTCACGTCCATCTCGCCACAGCGTGCGAACAGCGGGTTGATGAGCCAGGGGTCGATGCCGATCAGCTTGCCGAAGCGCTTGCTCACTTCCTCGTAGCACTCGAAGTGGCGACTTTTGCGGCGCACGCTCCAGCCGGCTTGCAGCGGCGGCAGCAGGTACTGCTCGTGCAGGTCTTCCAGAATGCCCGGTGCGCCCGCCGACAGGTCGTTGTTCAGCAGGATGGTGCAGGGATCGAAGTGCTTGAGCATCAGCCGCGAACGCACGCGCTGGGCCGGCTCCAGGGTCAGCTTTTCCCCGTCGGGCAGGGGGATGGACACGCTGCGCTTGACGGCCGGGTCGACGGAGCCGAAGCGCACGTTCAGCCCGGCCATGCGGAAGATCTCTTCCAGCCGCTGCAGGCTGGCCAGGTAGAAGCTGGAGGGCTTGCCGTTCTCGGGGATGATGAGCAGGTTACGCGCCTCGGGGCAGATCTTCTCGATCGCCGCTTGGCCGGCCTGCACCGCCAGCGGCAGGGTTTCGGGCGAGAGGTTGTGCCAGCCGTCGGGGTACAGGTTGGTGTCCACCGGCGCCAGCTTGAAGCCGGCGTTGCGGATGTCCACCGAACAATACAGCGGCGGCGTGTGCTCCATCCACTCCAGGCGGAACCAGCGCTCGATGACCGGTGTGGCGTCGAGGATGCGCTGCTCCAGTTCGTTGATGGGGCCGGTGAGGGCGGTCACGAGGTGGGGAACCATGGGCGGGAAGGGGCGAGAGTGTTGGCGTGACCATTCTCGCTGATCGGTGCCCCGGTACGCCGCTTATCTGTATCTCAGGCCATCCAGACGCGGGCCGGATGGCCGCCAGGCCAGATCAGGCTTGTCTGCCGTGCCTCGAAAGCTGTGCTCTACTTCAAGAGGGGAAAAGAAGGGAAATTCTCTCCGAGAATTCCGCCTGTGCATCAAGCCTTGCTCATGGACAGGGCACGGGGTGGCAAGCTCAGCCGCGCACCTCGCCCTCGCCCAGCACCACCCACTTGAGCGAGGTCAGGCCCTCGATGCCGACCGGGCCGCGGGCGTGGAATTTATCGGTGCTGATGCCAATTTCGGCGCCCAGGCCGTACTCGAAGCCGTCGGCGAAGCGCGTGCTGGTGTTGACCATGACGCTGGCCGAATCCACCTCGCGCAGAAAACGCTGGGCGTGCCGGTGGTCGGTGGTCAGGATGGCGTCGGTGTGGTGGCTGCCGTAGCGGTTGATGTGGGCGATGGCCTCGTCCAGGTCGGCCACCAGCTTGATGCTGATGATGGGCGCCAGGTACTCCTCGGACCAGTCCGACTCTTGCGCCAGGGTCACCTTGACAGCTTCTGAATTGATAGCTGCTCCGGAAGAATCCGCGCCGGCCAGTGGCGGATTTTGCTTCAAAATGGCGAAGGCCTCGGGGTCGCAGCGCATCTCCACGCCTTTGGCGGCGAATACGGCGCCGATGCGCGGCAAGAACGCCTTGGCCACGCCGCGCGCCACCAGCAGGCTCTCGGTGGCGTTGCAGGGGCTGTACTTTTGCGTCTTGGCGTTGTCGGTCACCGCCACGGCCAGGTCCAGGTCGCACGGCTCGTCCACGTAGGTGTGGCAGTTGCCGTCCAGGTGCTTGATGACCGGCACCTTGGCTTCCGCGCTGATGCGTTCGATCAGGCCCTTGCCGCCGCGCGGGATGATGACGTCGACGAAATCGGGCATGGCGATCAGGTGGCCGACGGCGGCGCGGTCGGTGGTGGGCACCAGTTGCACGGCCTCGGGCGGCAGCTCGGCCGCCACCAGCGCCTGGCGCACCAGGGCGGCCAGGGCCTTGTTCGAATCGATGGCCTCGCTGCCGCCGCGCAGGATGCAGGCGTTGCCGCTCTTGATGGACAAGCTGGCCGCCTCGATGGTGACGTTGGGCCGGCTCTCGAAGATCATGCCGAACACGCCGATCGGCACGCGCATCTGGCCAACACGGATGCCGCTGGGCTGCTGGCGCAGCGAGACCACGTCGCCGATCACGTCGGGCATGGCGGCCAGTTGTTCGCAGCCCTGGGCGGCGGTGTCGATGATCCTGGGCGTGAGCTTGAGGCGGTCGACCATTGGCTCGGCCAGGCCGGCTGCACGGGCGCGCGCCAGATCCAGCGCGTTGGCGGCCTGCAGCGGCTCGACGTGCTCGCGCAGCAGGCGCGCCAGCTCGCGCAGGGCCTGGTTGCGCGCGGCCGTGCCGGAGCGGGCCATGGCGCGCGAGGCCTGGCGGGCCTGCAGGCCCAGCAGTTGCAGGGTTTCGGCGACATTCGGTGCGTTCATGCCTCAATTGTCGCAAAACGGCGGGTTTTCGGCCGCCGCGTGGTTGGGCGTTCAGTGCCGCGGCGCCAGCGCGCTGGCGCAGGCGCCGCACAGGCTTTGCGCCAGGCGGTTCAGGGCCTGCCAGGCGTCTTGCGGCCAGCCCGGGTGCTTCAAGCCCTTGACGATGCCGTCGACCTGGTGCGCGGCCTGCAGCAGCTGGGTCAGCTGCGGCTCGGCCAGGCGCGGCAGCACGCGCTCGAACAGGCGCTCGCGCAGACCCCACACGCGCTGCTCGCGCAGGGCCACGGGCAGCGGCCGGCCGGCGGCCATGGCGTCCTTGACGCGTTTCAGCGCGCGGATGTCCTCGGCCAGCGTGTAGTGCACCAGCACCTCGGCCTCGCCTTCGGCGCGCAGGCCGTCCAGCATGCGCTGCACGCGCTCGCGCCGACCGCCCAGCACGGCCTCGGACAGCTTGAACACGTCGTAGCGCGCCACGTTCAGCACGGCGGCCTCGATCTGCGCCAGGCTCAGCTCGCCGGCCGGGTGCAGCAGGCCGAGCTTGGCGATTTCCTGGTGCGCGGCCAGCAGGTTGCCTTCCACCCGGTCGGCGAAGAAGGTCAGCGCGTGCTGGCCGGCCTCGCCGGCGGGCACGCGCTGGCCCTGGGCGGCCAGGCGCTGGGCGATCCATTGCGGCAGGGCCGGGCGCTCCACCGCGTCGATTTGCACGCTGATGCCGGCCGTGTCCAGCGCGCCAAACCAGGCGCTGCCGCGGGTGGCCTTGTCCAGGCGCGGCAGCAGCACCAGGGTGAGGGTGCTGTCGTTGCCGGCCGCGCCCTCGGCGATCTGCTGCAGGGCGGTGCTGCCGTCCTTGCCGGGTTTGCCGGAGGGGATGCGGATTTCCACCATCTGCTTGTCGGCGAACAGGCTCAGGCTGTTGCCGGCGGCCAGCACGGCGCTCCAGTCGAAGTGCGCGCCGGCCACGGTGTGCACGGTGCGTTCGGTGCAGCCTTGCGCGCGCGCGGCGGCACGGATCAGGTCGGCCGCTTCCTGCACCAGCAAGGCTTCGTCGCCGTGCAGGGTGTAGAGCGGACGCAGCCCCTTTTGCAGTTGCGCCGGCAGTTGGGCGGCGCCTAGCGTGGCCATGCGGCGGTGCGGTGGCGAGGCCGGCTCATCGCTTGATGATCGCCAGCCGGCGCATCACCTGCTGCACGATGTCGGCCTGCATGTTCTGGTACAGCATCAAGGCCTCGGCCTCCTTGGACAAGGCCTCGGTTTCGCTGTAGCTCTGGTCGACCTGGCGCAGGATCTCGGTGCTGGGTAGCAGCTCGGTGCCGGCCACGGTGCGCAGCCGGAAGGAAAAGCGCACGCGCAACTGGAATTCGCGCACCTGGCCGGTGGGGGTGATGCTGACCACCACGCGTTCGCGCCGCTCGCCCGCACTTTCCAGCACGAAATCCTCCGGCTTGGCCTCGGCCAGCGCGTTGCTCACCTGGATGTTGCCGGAGGCCTCCAGTTGGCGCCGCAGCTCGGTCGACAGCGGCGTGCCGGGCATCACCAGCACCAGGCGCTGGAAGGCGAAGTTCGGCGCCTGGCGCAACTGAAAGCCGCAGGCCGCCAGCAGCAGCGGCGCGGCGGCGGCACCGGCGAGCAGGGCACGTCGTGAAGCCATGGCGCTTCAGCCCATCACCACGTTGACCAGCCGGCCCGGCACCACCACCACCCGGCGCACCGCGCCACCGCCGCCGTGCTTGGCGAAGGCCTCGCTGGCCAGGGCGGCCTGCTCGATGGCGGCCTTGTCGGCGCCGGCCGGCACCAGCACGGCGCCGCGCAGCTTGCCGTTGATCTGCAGCATCAGCTCGATCTCGTCCTGCTTCAGCGCCTCGGGGTCCACCGTGGGCCAGGGCGCGTCCAGCAGATCGCCCTGCACCGCGGCAAAGCCCAGCGCCCGCCACAGCGCGTGGGTGATGTGCGGCGTGACCGGGTAGAGCACGCGCAGCAGCTTGGAAAATCCCTCGGCCAGGGCTGCGTGGTCGCCGCGCGAGCCGTCGCCCGCGAAACCTTCCAGCGCGTTCAGCATCTTCATGGCGCCGGACACGACGGTGTTGTACTGCAGACGCTGGTAGTCGTAGTCGACCTGGCCCAGCACGCCGTGGATCTCGTGCCGCAGGGCCTTGGCCGCCTTGCTCAATTGCAGGCCATTTTCAACCTTGGTCGGCGCCAGCAAAGCCAGGGCAGCTACATTTTCAGTAGCGTTCAGCTTGACGCCGAAGTTCCACACCCGGCGCAGGAAGCGGTAGCTGCCTTCGACGGCGGCGTTGTTCCACTCCAGCGTGGCCTCGGGCGGCGCGGTGAACATGGTGTACAGGCGCGCGGTGTCGGCGCCGTACTTCTCGATCAGCTCCTGCGGATCGACGCCGTTGTTCTTGGACTTGGACATGGTGCCCACGCCCTCGTAGTCGATCGGCGTGCCGGCCGGCAGCGCGCCGACCGCCTTGTTCAGCTTGGCGCCGACCTGCTTGCCCTCGGCGTCGAGCACCGCGTCGACGTCGGCCGGCCAGAAGTACTCGACCCCGCCTTTTTCATTGCGCCGCGAGTAGATGTGGTTCAGCACCATGCCCTGGGTCAGCAGGCGGGTGAAAGGCTCGTCGATGGACACCAGGCCCATGTCGCGCATCACCTTGGTCCAGAAGCGCGCGTACAGCAGGTGCAGGATGGCGTGCTCGATGCCGCCGATGTACTGGTTCATCGGCATCCAGTACTGGGTGCCGCCGGCCACCATCTGCTCGGCGTTGGTCGGGTCGCAGTAGCGCATGAAGTACCAGGACGAGTCGATGAAGGTGTCCATCGTGTCCGTCTCGCGCCGCGCCGGCTGGCCGCAGCAGGGGCAGGCGACGTTCAGGAAGGCCTCGCACTTGTTCAGCGGGTTGCCGCTGCCGTCGGGCACCAGGTCTTGCGGCAGCACCACCGGCAGGTCTTGCTCGGGCACGGGCACGGTGCCGCAGGTCGGGCAGTGCACCATGGGGATGGGCGTGCCCCAGTAGCGCTGGCGCGAGATGCCCCAGTCGCGCAGGCGCCAGGTGGTTTTCTTCTCGCCCAGGCCTTTTTGCTCCAGCGTGTGGGCCACGGCGGCCACCGCCTCGGGGTACCCCATGCCGCTGAAGCTGCCGGAGTTGACGGTGACGCCGTTCTGCTTGTCGGCGTACCAGTCCTGCCACCGGGTGTAGTTGTAGTGCAGGCCATCGACGTGCACCACCTGGGTGATGGGCAGGCCGTACTTCAGGGCAAAGGCGAAGTCGCGCTCGTCGTGCGCGGGCACGCCCATCACGGCGCCGTCGCCGTAGCTCATCAGCACGTAGTTGCCGACCCACAGCGGCACCTCTGCCTCGGTCAGGGGGTGGACGACGGACAGGCCGGTCGGCATGCCTTCCTTGTCCTTGGCGGCCAGTTCGGCCTCGGTGGTGCCGCCCTGCTTGCATTTTTCGATGAAGGCGGCCAGCTCGGGGTTGTGCTCGGCGGCGCGCGTGGCCAGCGGGTGCTCGGGCGCCACGGCGCAGAAGGTGACGCCCATGATGGTGTCGGCGCGCGTGGTGAAGACGTACATGCGGCCGCCGCCGATCGGCTCGCCGTCGGCGCCGCGGATGTCGTGGGTGAAGGCAAAGCGCACGCCCTCGCTCTTGCCGATCCAGTTCTCCTGCATCAGGCGCACGCGCTCGGGCCAGCCATCGAGCGTCGCCTTGGGGTTGCCGATCTGCACGTGGTCGAGCAGCTCCTGGGCGTAGTCGGTGATCTTCAGGTAGTAGCCGGGGATCTCGCGCTTTTCCACCGGCGCGCCGGTGCGCCAGCCGCGGCCGTCGATGACCTGTTCGTTGGCCAGCACGGTCTGGTCCACCGGGTCCCAGTTGACGACCTGGGTCTTGCGGTAGGCGATGCCTTTTTCCAGCATCTTCAGAAACAGCCACTGGTTCCACTTGTAGTAGCTGGCGTCGCAGGTGGCGACCTCGCGGCTCCAATCGATGGCCAGGCCCATGGCCTGCATCTGGCCTTTCATGTGGGCGATGTTGTCGTAGGTCCACTGGGCCGGCGGCACGCCGTTTTTCAGCGCCGCGTTCTCGGCCGGCAGGCCAAACGCGTCCCAGCCCATGGGCATCAGCACGTTGTGGCCCTTCATGCGCAGCTGGCGCGCCAGCATGTCGTTGATGGTGTAGTTGCGCACGTGGCCCATGTGCAGCTTGCCGCTGGGGTAGGGCAGCATGGAGCAGGCGTAGTACTTGGGCTTGGCGGCGTCCTCGGTCACCCGGTAGGCGTCGCTGGCCTGCCAATGGGCCTGGGCGGCTTTTTCGACGTCCAGATGGTTGTATTTGTCTTGCATGGGCAAATTGTAGGCGCCACGGGGCCGCCCGCCGGGGGATGGGCTTGGGGCTGGGTTGCTTTAATTTTGATAGCTGTCGTGGAAGTATCCACGCCGGCCAAGGGCTAAAAACAGCCAAAAATCATGGGTTCAGCGCGAGGCCGGGGCCTGCGGGGCCTCGGCAACGAAGCCGATGCGGTTCAGGCCGGCCTTCTGCGCCTCGCCCATCACCTCCACCACCTGGCCGTAGGGCACGCTCTGGTCGGCGCGCAACTGCACCTCGGTGGCGGGGTTGGCCTTGGCGGCGCCCTGCAGCGCCTGGGCCAGCTCGGCCGAGGTCACCGGTTTGTCGTCGAAGAAAAGCTGGCCGGCCTTGTCCACCACCACGGTGACGAAGCTGGGCAGCTCGCCCGGCTGGGCGGCGTCGCTCTTGGGCAGATCAAGCCGGATCGAGCTGGCCAGCAGCGGCGCGGTGATGATGAAGATGACCACCAGCACCAGCATCACGTCGACCAGCGGGGTGACGTTGATCTCGCTCATGGGCTCCGAGCCCTTGGTGCGTTCGAGGCGGCCGAATGCCACGGCTACCGGCCCCCACGCCTTGCCATGGCGCGAACCGAAGACGCCGAACCGATGGCCGCGGAGCAGGCCAGCTCAGCGAACGCCGTGGCCGGGCTTGTACCGGCCTCTGGCGTTGTCTCCCCTGCCAGGGGGGAAGGCGCGCAGCGACTCAGGGGGGTCACTTCATCAATTCCCGCAAATCGCGTGCAAAGCCTTCCAGCTCGGCCTCGACGCGCCCGATGACGCGGCCGAACCAGTTGTAGGCCAGCACGGCGGGAATGGCCACGGCCAGGCCGGCGGCGGTCATGATCAGGGCCTCGCCCACCGGGCCGGCGACGCGTTCGATGGAAATCTGGCCCGAGCCGGCGATGCCGGTGAGCGCGTGGTAGATGCCCCACACCGTGCCCAGCAGCCCGACAAAGGGCGCCGTCGAGCCGATGGTGGCCAACAGCACCTGGCCGAACTGCAGCCGGCCCATGATGGCGTGCAGCGCGTCGCGCAGGGTGCGCGTGAGCTGCTGGGTGCGCTCACCGGCCGCCGCCAGCGTGCCCCCATCGGGCGCCTGGGTGGCCTGGATCAGCGGCAGCACCAGGCCGTCGCGGTCGAAGGCGCCGACCTGGGTGGCGGCGTCTTCCAGGTTGGGCGCCTGCCAGAACGCGGCCACGCCGCGCGCCACATCGGCGCCGGCGCGGCGCAGCACCCAGGCTTTCCAGAGAATCACCACCCAGCTGGCGATGGACATGGCCAGCAGCAGCAGGGCCACCGCCTGGCCGACCAGATCGCTTTGGGAGAAGACCTGCTGCAGGTTCATGGGGTGGCCTCAGCGCAAGCCCAGCACGTCGGCCATGTCGTACAGCCCCGGCGGCCGGCCGGCCAGGAAACGCACGGCGCGCAGGCTGCCCTGGGCGTAGCCGGCGCGGCTGGAGGATTTGTGGCTGATCTCGATGCGCTCGCCGGTGCCGGCGAACAGCACGGTGTGCTCGCCCACGATGTCGCCGCCGCGGATGGTGGCAAAACCGATGCTGGACGGGTCGCGCTCGCCGGTGTGGCCGTGGCGCTCGTAGACGGCGCAGTCCTTCAGGTCGCGGCCCAGCGCCTCCGCCAGCACCTCGCCCATCTTCAGCGCGGTGCCGCTGGGGGCGTCGACCTTGTGGCGGTGGTGGGCCTCGATGACCTCGATGTCGTAGCCGGTGGACAAGGCCTTGGCGGCCATCTCCAGCAGCTTGAAGGTGACGTTGACGCCCACGCTCATGTTGGGCGCCATGACGATGGCGATGTCCTCGGCGGCGGCGCGGATCTCGGCCTTGCCGGCCTCGGAAAAGCCGGTGGTGCCGATCACCAGGGCCACGCCGTGGCGCCGGCAGGCCGCCAGGTGCGCCAGGGTGGCCTCGGGCCGGGTGAAGTCGATCAGCACCTGGGCGCCGCGCAGGCCGGCGTCCAGGTCGGCGGTGACCGAGACACCGGTGGCCTGGCCGATGCCGGCGCCGGCGTCCTGGCCCAGGGCCGGGCTGTCGGCGCGGTCGAGCGCGCCGCTGAGCTGGCAATCGCCCGAGGCGCGCAAGGCCTCGATCAGCATCTGGCCCATGCGGCCGGTCGCGCCGGCGACGGCCACGCGGTGGGAAGAGGGGGAAGCGGTCATGGCAAGGCGGTCGGGCGGCTCACCGGCGGCCCGGGCGGGCCCGGGGGCCGGCGCGCGGCGGTCAGCGGGAGGTCTCCAGCGGCGGGTAGCTGCGCGTGGCCGGGGCGGGGGTGTCGGCGGCCTTGGCCGCCGGATCGGTGGGCACGGCGCTGGGGTGGTACTTGGCCAGCTGCTCCTCGGTGGCTTCCATCACCGGGATCTTGATCTTGCGGTCGCGGCTGATGCGGCGCACGAACTCGGCCTCGCTGGGCATGTCGTCGCCCTCGAAGCGCTCCAGGGCGTCGCCCTTGAAGTACAGCGTCAGGCGGTAGTGCTGCGGCTCGACGCCCTGGCGCCGGAGCGTGAACACGTAGTCCCAGCGGTCGGCGTGGAACAGGCTGGTGAGCAGCGGGGTGCCCAGCAGGTCGCGCGTCTGCAGCCGCGTCATGCCGGGCTGCAGCGCCTCGACCTGCTCCTTGGAGACGAAGTTGCCTTGCACCACCTCGGGCTTGTAGAGGGTGATCGCGTCGGCCATGCTGCGCGTGCCCTCATCGAAGGTGGCGCAGGCGCTCAGACTGGCCGCCAGAGCGGCCAACATGACCCGGCAGCGGATGCGGGCATGGGTTCGGGGGGGGGCGATCATGGTTCCCTGCTCATGCACAATACGTGGCCGGCCATTGTAGCGGCGCCCTTCACCCGGCGCGCCGGCCTGCCGATTGCCCCATGGACACCATCGACGAACTCAAGAGCACCGGCCTGAAGGCCACGCTGCCCCGGCTGAAGATTCTGGAGATCTTCCAGCGCGCCGAGATGCGTCACATGACGGCCGAGGACGTCTACCGCCTGCTGCTGGCCGAGCAGTCCGACATCGGCCTGGCCACGGTGTACCGGGTGCTGACCCAGTTCGAGCAGGCCGGCATCCTCAGCCGCAACCATTTCGAGGCCGGCAAGGCGGTCTACGAGCTGCGCGACGAGCAGCACCACGACCACCTGGTGTGCCTGGACTGCGGCCATGTCGAGGAGTTTTTCGACCCCGAAATCGAGAAGCGCCAGCACGCCGTGGCCAAGGCCAAGGGCTTCGACATCGTCGATCACGCGCTCAGCCTGTACGCCCACTGCACCCGGGCCAACTGCCCGCATCGGGCCAGCGGCACGCCGGTGCCCGCGCGCCGACTGGCCTAGTACTGCAACCCCGAAGTATCGAAACATGAAATCGTGCCTTCGCACGCATGGCGGCGTTGCAAATCCTCGCCATAGCGATGGCTATGGCTGCGGTTTGCGCCTTGCCCTGCGCACGAATCCATCGATTTCATTGCGTTCCTCTACTTCCGGGTTGCAGTACTAGCCGGCGGGCCTCAGAGGCCCGCGTCGCCCTGTTCCATGGCGCGGCGGTGCCGCTCGACGAATTCCTGGTAGGTGTCGATGCCGCGCAATTGCAGGATGTGGTTGCGCACCGCGGCCTCGACCAGCACGGCGATGTTGCGGCCCGCCACCACCTGCACGATCACCTTCTGGATCGGCACGCCCAGCACTTCCTGGGTGAGCGGCTCGTAGGGCAGGCGCTCATGGTCGCGCTCCATGGTCTCGCGCCGCACCAGGTGCACGATCAGGCGCAGGCGCATGCGGCGGCGCACGGCGGTTTCGCCAAAGATGGCGCGGATGTCGAGCAGGCCGATGCCGCGCACTTCCAGCAGGTTCTGCAGCAGCTCGGGGCAGCGGCCCTCGATGGTGGTCTGGTTGATGCGGAATAGATCGACCGCGTCGTCGGCCACCAGGCCGTTGCCGCGCGAGATCAGCTCCAGCCCCAGCTCGCTCTTGCCCAGGCCGGATTCGCCGGTGATCAGCACGCCCAAACCCAGGATGTCCATGAACACGCCGTGCATGGTGGTGCGGTCGGCGAAGTGCTTGGACAGGTAGGTGCGCAGCACGTCGATCACGAAGGCCGCCGACTCGTGCGTGGCGAACATCGGGATCTGCGCGCGTTCGCACATCGAGACCAGGGCCGGCGGCGCGCTCTGGCCGTCGCACAGCACCAGCACCGGCGGCTCCAGCGTGACGATGCGCGAGATGCGGCGCGCGCAGTCCTCGGTCGAGGCGTTGGAGAGGTAGGCCACCTCGCGCTCGCCCAGGATCTGCAGGCGGTAGGGGTGGATGTAGTTCAGGTAGCCGACCAGGTCGGCGCCGGAGCGGGCGGCGCGAATGGCCACCTCGTCGAAGCGCCGCTCGGACGCCCCCAGGCCGGCCACCCACTGCCAGCGCAGGCTGGCGCGGTGATCCTCGAACAGAACGTCGGCGCTGATGGCGGAAGGTTTCATGGCAGGCGGGGCGAGGATCGGTGCCCGTGGCGCGCGCGGTGCGGCGACGCCGCCGGATCGGGGGTTAGGCGGGTTGCGCCGACTGCCAGTGCGCGATCAGGCCGTGCAGCTCCTCGGCGGAGGCGGCGTTCTTGATCCGCTCGCGCAAGGTGGCGTCGCTCAGCAGCTCGGCGATCTCGGAGAGGATCTCCAGGTGCTTTTGCGTCGCCGCCTCGGGTACCAGCAAGAAGATCAGCAGCCCGACGGGTTGCTCGTCCGGAGCGTCGAAACCGATCGGCTGGGCCAGCTGCAGCACCGCCGCCATGGGCGACTTCAGGCCCTTGATGCGTCCGTGCGGAATGGCCACGCCGTGCCCCAGGCCGGTGGAGCCCAGGCGTTCGCGCGCGAACAGGCTGTCGGTGATCAGGGCGCGCGACAGGCCATGCAGGTTCTCGAACAGAAGGCCGGCTTCTTCGAAGGCGCGCTTCTTGCTGGTGGCATCGACGCCGACCAGGACCTGCGACTCGGGGAGGATGGATGCAAGACGATTCATGGCGCTCAAGTGGCGGATTATGCTCCGACGCCAGACCGGCGGGCCAAAGGAGGCCTCACCGGCAAGCATCGGCGCGATAGGCCAGGACAGGCGGACAGCAGTAGAAGCATAAAAATAAAGCCGCCCGGATGCGCGGGGCGGCTTGGGTGCAAAAGTCTACGCGCTAGCCGTGTGATTTTGCAACTTTGGTGGTGCGGATGCTACATCAGGTGCTTGCTGGCGGTGCGGTCGTGCGACTGCAGCTTGTCCTTGTGGCGCACCACCTGACGGTCCAGCTTGTCCACCAGCTCGTCCACGGCGGCGTACAAATCCTCGTGGCTGCTTTCGGCGAACAGGTCGCTGCCCTTGACCCCGATGCGGCACTCGGCGCGCTGGCGCTTGTCCTTCTCCTTTTGGTTCTCGACCGAGAGCAACACCTTCACGTCCACGACCTGATCAAAGTGCCGGGTAATCCGGTCCAGCTTGGTGGTCACGTAGCTGCGCAGGGCAGGGGTGACTTCGAGGTGGTGTCCGCTGATCGTCAAGTTCATAAAGTGCCTCCTTCTTGGCAGTGAACAGCCGCCTGGGCAAGGCCGCCCGGACGGCAGGAACGCCGCGCCCGGCACCCTGGCCGACGCGCTGGCATGCAAGATGACTATGCGCCGGTTCGAGGCCGAACGCAATCCCGGCGCCGATTCCCTGGTCGCGCCTGCGGGGCATTGGCGGCAAAGCACCGGGAATGCCCGTTTTGCGGCAGGCGATGACATAATGCGCCGCTTCTGACCTTGCACTGAAAGCCCGCCTTGGAAACCGTCCCGAGTCGATAGCTTTCGCCTCCCTGCCAGTGCCGGCGCGCGGGGGGCCGAAAGCCAATTTTTCGCCCCAAGCGCCGCCACTCACCCGCCCAGCCAGGGAGTGTTGTCATGCTCAACGTCTTCACGCTGTCCAACGGACGGCTGTTTCAGGAAGAAATCGAATCGCTGGAGGAGCTGTCGCGGTTCCGCCCCATCTGGGTGGATCTGGAAGAGCCCACGCCAGAGGAAAAACGCTGGGTCAAGCAGTACTACGGCCTGTCGATCCCCGAGGACGCGATCGACGAGGACATCGAGGAATCGGCCCGCTTCTACGAGGAAGACAACGGTGAGCTGCACATCCGCAGCGACTTCCTGGTGGCCGACCCGGATGATCCGCGCCAGGTGCGCGTGGCCTTCATCCTGAACCAGATGAACCCGCAGCTGCGCAGCCACGGCGTGCTGTTCTCGATCCACGACGAGACGGTGCCGGCCTTTCGCCTGCTGCGCATGCGCGCGCGCCGCCTGCCCGGCCTGCTGGCCGACGCCAAGGAGGTGCTGCTGAAGCTGCTGGACGCCGACGCCGAGTACTGCGCCGACGCGTTGGAGGAGATCTACGACGAACTGGAGGCGGCCAGCAAGCAGGTGCTGGAGGGCGACGTCGGCGACGAGGTGGCCGGCGAGGTGCTGGCCACCATCGCGCGCCAGGAAGACATGAACGGCCGCATCCGCCGCAACGTGATGGACACGCGGCGCGCGGTGAGCTTTCTGATGCGCAGCAAGATGCTGGACGCCGAGCAGTTCGAGGAGGCGCGCCAGATCCTGCGCGACATCGACTCGCTGGACAGCCACACCACCTTCCTGTTCGACAAGATCAACTTCCTGATGGACGCCACCGTCGGTTTCATCAACATCAACCAGAACAAGATCATCAAACTGTTCTCGGTGGCCAGCGTGGCCCTGCTGCCGCCGACGCTGGTGGCCAGCCTGTACGGCATGAACTTTCACTTCATGCCCGAGCTGCAGTGGCAGTACGGCTACGCCTGGGCGCTGGGGCTGATGGTGGCCAGCGCCCTGGTGCCGATGTGGTACTTCCGCCGGCGTGGCTGGTTGAAGTGACCAGCCCCATGGCGCTGGCGCGCCTGCCCCTCAAGGGGGCATCGCCAGCGACCGGGGAGACCTCGTTCGCGGCGATTGCTGGATGGTTCTGTTCCGTGGCGATTGGATGAATTTTGACGGCTTGGCCGGCGCGGATATTGCCAGAACAGCTATGTTTTTGGGAGTAATCGAAAGTGCCGATCCAGGATGGCGGCGCTGTAGCGGCTGGCCACGCGCTCGATGAAACGCATGAAATCGACCGAGGCGTCGTCGTCGGCGCGGTCCGAGAGGGTGCGCAGCGCGGCGAAGGGCAGGCCGTAGTCGTCGCAGACCTGGGCCACGGCGGCGCCTTCCATTTCCACCGCCAGCGCGTCGGGCATGGCGCCGCGCAAGGTGGCGCCGTCGGCGCTGGTGGCGATGAAACGGTCGCCGCTGACGATCAGGCCCTGGTGCAGGCGCGGCGCCCGCAGGTTGAATTCGGCCACGGCGTCGGCGCCCAGGGCCGTCTCGGCATCGGCCAGCACCGCGCCGGCCGCCGCCGCCAGCGCGTCGGACAAGGCGGTGTCGGTGGCAAAGCGCGCCTTGCCGTACAGCGGCACCTCGAAGCGCGGAAACAGCGGCGAGCCGTCCATGTCGTGCTGCAAAAAGCTGCGCGCCACCACCACGTCGCCCACCCGCGCGCCCTCGGCCAGGCCGCCGGCCACGCCGGTGAACAGGATGCGGTCCACGCCAAAGCGCTCGATCAAGGTGGTGGCGGTGGTGGCCGCCGCCACCTTGCCGACGCGCGAAAGCACCGCCACCACCTCGTGCCCGTGCCAGTGACCGACCCAGAAGTCGCGCCCGCCGGCCCGTTGACGCTGCTCGTCCGGCAGGTCCGCCAGCACCGCGTCCAGCTCCTGGCGCAGGGCGCTGATGATGCCGGTGCGTGGCACCTGGGTCATGTCAGTCTTTCACCGGCGTGGCACGCCACCCCCGGGCCACTCTCAGTGGGCCGCGGAGCAGGCCCGTCCAGGGGCCGCCGCGCACGGCCGCCCCGAAGCGGCCGGCCGGCCCGCCCCCTCGGGGGGAGGCGCCGCAGGCGCTTCGGGGGGGACGTCATTTATCCCGCAGCTCGCGCCGCAGCACCTTGCCGACCGGGGTCTTGGGCAGCTCGGTGCGGAACTCGATGACCCGGGGCTGCTTGTAACCGGTGAGGTTCTCGCGGCTGTAGGCGCGCACGGCTTCCTCGGTGAGAGCCGGGTCTTTCTTGACCAGCACCAGCTTGATGGCCTCGCCGGTCTTGTCGTCCGGCACGCCGACGGCGGCCACTTCCAGCACGCCGGGCATGGAGGCGATCACGTCCTCGATTTCGTTCGGGTAGACGTTGAAGCCGCTGACCAGGATCATGTCCTTCTTGCGGTCCACGATCTTGGTGTAGCCGCGCTCGTCCATCACGCCGATGTCGCCGGTCTTGAAGTAGCCGTCGGCGGTCATGACCTTGGCCGTCTCGTCCGGGCGCTGCCAGTAGCCGGCCATCACCTGCGGGCCCTTCAGGGCGATCTCGCCCGGCTGGCCCACCGGCACCTCGGCGCCGTTGTCGTCCAGGATCTTGATGTAGGTGCTGGGAATCGGCACGCCGATGGTGCCGGTGAATTCCTTGGACGTCACCGGGTTGCAGGTGGCCGAGGGGCTGGTCTCGGACAGGCCGTAGCCCTCGCACACCGGGCAGCCGGTTTTTTCCAGCCACAGCTTGGCCACCGCGCCTTGCACGGCCATGCCGCCGCCCAGCGACACCTTCAGGTGGCTCCAGTCCACCGAGTTGAAGTCGGGGTGGTTGGCCAGGCCGTTGAACAAGGTGTTGACGGCCGGGAAGCTGTGGAAGGGCTGCTTGGCCAGGTCTTTCAGCACGGCCGGCAGATCGCGCGGGTTGGGGATCAGGATCACCTTGCCGCCGGTGCGCGCCGACAGCATCATGTTCACCGTGAAGGCGAAGATGTGGTACAGCGGCAGCGCGCACACGCTGGTGGACTGCTCGCCGGCGGGAATTTTCTGCATCGCCGGGGCGTTCCAGGCCTCGGACTGCAGCACGTTGGCGATCAGGTTGCTGTGCAGCAGCATGGCGCCCTTGGACACGCCGGTGGTGCCGCCGGTGTACTGCAGCACGGCGATGTCGTCCGGGCCCAGGTTGGGGGCGCTGAAATTGGCGCGCTCGCCGCGCGCCAGCGCGTCGTTGAAGCGCACCGCGCCGGGCAGGCTGAACTCGGGCACCAGCTTCTTGACCTTGCGCACCACGTAGTTGACCAGCATGCCTTTCAAGAAGCCCAGCCGGTCGCCCATGGTGGCCAGCACCACGTGCTTGACCGGGGTGGCGGCAATGCACTTTTGCAGCGTGGCGGCGAAGTTCTCGATGATGACGATGGCCTTGGCGCCGGAATCCTTGAGCTGGTGCTCCAGCTCACGCGCGGTGTACAGCGGGTTGACGTTGACCACCACGTAGCCGGCGCGCAGGATGGCCGCCACCGCCACCGGGTACTGCGGCACGTTCGGCATCATGATGGCCACGCGGTCGCCGCGCGCCAGGCCCAGGCTCTGCAGGTAGGCGGCCAGCGCCTGGCTCTGCGTGTCGATTTCGGCGAACGACACCTCCTTGCCCATGAAGACGTAGGCGGTGCGGTCGGCGAACTTCTTGAAGCTCTCCTCCAGCAGCGCCACCAGCGACGGGTATTTGGACGAATCGATGTCGGCGGGGACACCTTGCGGGTAGCTGGACAGCCAAACGCGCTCGGACATGGGTAAAACTCCTGAAAAAGGGGGCCACGCGGCGGTGGCGCACAAGACACAGGCAACAACAGACCCGGCGGGTCCAGCCCTCCACTGGCGATTGTGGAGGGTTTCATGGCGCTTAGGTACTGGCGTTTTCCTTAATTCGCCGAAATTTAAATAAAAAGTACCCTAAATTAATACTTTTCGAACGGTCGTGCGAAAAAAAGGCGCGTCGGGGGAAACCGGCGCGCCCGTTGGACCTTCGTGCCGGGCCTATTCGATGGCCTTGCCGATGTCCTCGACCACCTTCTTGGCGTCGCCAAACACCATCATGGTCTTGTCCATGTAGAACAGTTCGTTGTCCAGGCCCGCGTAGCCGGCGGCCATGGAGCGCTTGTTGACGATCACCGACTTGGCCTTGTAGGCCTCCAGAATCGGCATGCCGTAGATCGGCGTGCCTTTTTGCAGCGCGGCCGGGTTCACCACGTCGTTGGCGCCCAGGATGATGGCCACGTCGGCCTGGCCGAACTCGCCGTTGATGTCTTCCATCTCGAACACCTGGTCGTAGGGCACCTCGGCCTCGGCCAGCAGCACGTTCATGTGGCCCGGCATGCGCCCGGCCACCGGGTGGATGGCGTACTTGACGTCGATGCCCTTCTCGGTGAGCTTCTCGGCCAGCTCCTTCACGGCGTGCTGGGCACGCGCCACGGCCAGGCCGTAGCCGGGCACGATGATCACGCTGTCGGCGTTGCTGAGCATGAAGGCGGCGTCGTCGGCGCTGCCGGTCTTCACGGGCCGCTGCTCCTGCGCGCCGCCGGTGGCCGCGGTGGCGTCGCCGCCAAAGCCGCCCAGGATCACGTTGAAGAACGAGCGGTTCATGGCCTTGCACATGATGTAGCTCAGGATCGCGCCCGAGCTGCCCACCAGCGAGCCGGCGATGATCAGCATGCTGTTGTTCAGCGAAAAGCCGATGCCCGCCGCCGCCCAGCCCGAGTAGCTGTTCAGCATCGACACCACCACCGGCATGTCGGCGCCGCCGATCGGGATGATCAAGGTCACGCCGATGATGAAACCGAGCAGGCACACCAGGGCGAAGTCGAGGCCGCTTTGCGAATGCCAGAAACCGTAGATGAAGAACACCGCCGCCAGGCCCAGCGCCAGGTTCAGCCAGTGCTGGCCGGGGAACACCACCGGCGCGCCCTGGAACAGGCGGAACTTGGAGCCGCCCGAGAGCTTGCCCCAGGCGATGACCGAGCCGCTGAAGGTGACCGCGCCGATGAAGGCGCCGAGCGCCAGCTCGATGCGGTTGCCGCCCGGGATCATGCCCATGGCGCCGGCCGCCGGCTTGGCCGACAGACCGAAGGCCCAGGGCTCGGCCACCGTCGCGCCGGCGATGAACACCGCCGCCATGCCGATCATGCTGTGGAAGAAAGCCACCAGCTCGGGCATCTTGGTCATCTCGACGGTCTTGGCGCGCCAGGCGCCGTAGCTGCCGCCCACCACCAGGCCCAGCAGCACCCAGCCCAGGCCCAGGCCCAGGCCGCCGCCGGCCAGTTTGACGATCAGCGCCGCCGTGGTCAGCACGGCGATGGTCATGCCGACCATGCCGAACAGGTTGCCGCGGATGGACGTGGTGGGGTGCGACAGGCCTTTCAGCGCCTGGATGAAGCAGATGCTGGCCACCAGGTAGAGCAGCGTGACAAGGTTCAAGCTCATCTTGTGCGCTCCTTATTTACTAGCGCCTTGGGCTTTGCCCGCGCCGGCTGGTCGTTCTTTTTTCTTGAACATCTCGAGCATGCGGCGGGTCACCAGGAAGCCGCCGAAGATGTTCACCGCGGCCAGGGCCACGGCCGCCACGCCCAGCAGCTTGCCGAACGCGCCCTCGGTGAGCGCGGCCGCCAGCATGGCGCCGACGATGACGATGGCCGAGATGGCGTTGGTCACCGCCATCAGCGGCGTGTGCAGCGCGGGCGTGACGGTCCAGACCACGTGGTAACCCACGTAGATGGCCAGCACGAAGATGATCAGGTTGATCACGGTGGGGGAGACGATGTCCATGGTCGGGGCTCCGAGAAATTGAGGATCCGGGCGTTGGTCTAAGGCGCCTACTTGCGCTTGACCTCGCCGCCTTGCGTCATCAGGCAGGCGACGACGATGTCGTCCTCCTGGTCGATCCTGAAGCTGGCGGGGGGCTCGTCCTTGGCCGCCGGTGGCAGCACCAGCTTCAAAAAATCGAGCACGTTGCGCGCGTATAGGCTGCTGGAGTCGGCCGCCACCAGGGCCGGCAGGTTGGTTTCGCCGACCAGCGTCACGCCGTGCTTGACCACCGTCTTGTCGGCCTCGGTCAGCGGGCAGTTGCCACCCACGCTGCCGTCCGGGTTGGGCGCGCCCTTGCCGGCGGCGATGTCGATGATGACCGAGCCGGGCTTCATGCTTTTCACCATCTCCTCGGTGATCAGCACCGGCGCCGCGCGGCCCGGGATCAGCGCGGTGGAGATCACCACGTCGGCCTGGGCCACGCGCTTGGCGACCTCGGCCTTTTGGCGGTCCAGCCAGCTTTGCGGCATGGGGCGGGCGTAGCCGCCCACGCCCTCGGCGGCCTCTTTTTCCTCCGCCGTCTCATAGGGCACGTCGATGAACTTGCCGCCCAGCGATTCGACTTGTTCCTTCACGCTCGGGCGCACGTCGCTGGCCTCGATCACCGCGCCCAGTCGCTTGGCCGTGGCGATCGCCTGCAGACCGGCCACGCCCACGCCCAGGATCACCACGCGCGCCGCCTTGATGGTGCCGGCGGCCGTCATCAGCATGGGGAACAGCTTGGGGTAATGGTTGGCGCCCAGCATCACGGCCTTGTAGCCGGCGATGTTGGCCTGCGAGGAAAGCACGTCCATGCTCTGCGCCCGGGTGGTGCGCGGCGCTGCTTCCAGCGCGAAGGACGTCAGCTGCGCCGCCGCCAGCCGCTGCAGCCCCTCGGCGTTGAAGGGCTCCAGCATGCCGACCAGCACCGTGGCCGGCCGCATGTGGGCCAGCTCGTCGGGGCCGGGGCTGCGCACCTTCAACACCATCTCGGCGCCCAGGGCGCCAGCGGCATCGGTGATCTCGGCGCCGGCGGCCTGGTAAGCCGCGTCGGTGGCGCTGGCACGCAGGCCGGCGCCCGATTGCACGCGCACCTGGTGGCCCTGCGCCACCAGCTTCTTGGCCGTTTCCGGGGTGACGGCCACACGGGTCTCACCTGCCGCGGTTTCGGCGGGTACGCCAATCAACATGGGACATCTCCTCTTATTGGATTCTGGGGTCCGTCGCCGCTTTGGAAACGGTCGGCGCGGGCTTTGTCGTCAGTCCTGCGTCAGGCGAAGCTTAGCAAAAGACCGGCCAGCGACGGCGCGGCGCGCCCGGATAATGCGCGCCATGAACATGTCCCGTTGGAAACCCAGCGTCACCGTGGCCGCGGTGATCGAGCAGGACGGCCGCTACTTGGTGGTGGAAGAGCACACTGCCGACGGCCTGCGCCTGAACACCCCGGCCGGTCATCTGGAGGCGGGCGAATCGCCCGAGCAGGGCGCCGTGCGCGAGGCGCTGGAGGAAACCGGCCGCGTCTTCATCCCCACGGCGCTGCTGGGCGTGTACCTGGCGGCCTCGAACGACGCCGAGGGCCAACCCACCACCTGGCTGCGCTTTGCCTACAGCGGCAGCGCCGCCGAGCCCGACCCGGCGCGCGCGCTCGACACCGGCATCGTGCGCACCCTGTGGTTGACGCCCGACGAGCTGCGCGCCAGCCAGGCGCGCCACCGCAGTCCGCTGGTGCTGCGCTGCGTCGAAGACCATCTGCTGGGCCACCGCTTTGACCTGGGGCTGGTGCGCATGGACGCCTCGGCCCTGGGCCGGTTTCACTGAGCGCCGCCGCCATGACCGAGTGGTTGCTGCTGGTGCTGGCCGCCTTTGGCGCGGGGGTGTTGAACGCCATCGCTGGCGGCGGCACGTTTCTGACCTTTCCGGCCCTGGTCTGGGCCGGTGTGTCGCCCATCGCGGCCAACGCCACCAGCGCCCTGGCCGTGTGCCCGGGCTACCTGGGCAGCGCGCTGGGTTTCAGGCAGGAGCTGGCGGCGCTGCCGCGCGCCCTGCTGGGGCGCGAGATGGCCTTGTGCGCCGTGGGCGGCGTGGCCGGTGCGTTGCTGCTGCTGGTCACCCCGGCCAAGGTGTTCGCCGGCGTGGTGCCCTGGCTGCTGCTGTTCGCCACCGTGCTGTTCGCGCTCGGCCCGCGCCTGGCGCGCTGGGCCGGCGGCGGCGAGCACGGCGGCGGCCTGGCGCGCTGGCGTTCCCTGGGGCTATTGGCGGTGGCGGTGTACGGCGGCTACTTCAACGGTGGCCTGGGTATTTTGCTGATGGCGCTGTACCTGCTGGCGGGGGAGACGCGGCTGAACACCGTCAACGCGCTGAAGAACCTCAACTCTTTCGTGCTGTCGGTGCTGTCGGTGCTGGCCTTCGCCATCGGCGGGGCGATAGTCTGGAAGCAGGCCCTGCTGATGGCCGTGTTCGCCACCCTGGGCGGCTTCGCCGGCGCCCGGCTGGCCAAGCGTTTGCCGGTGGCGTGGGTGCGCGGCATCGTCATCGTCACCGGGCTGGTGATGAGCGTGCTGTTTTTTGCGCGGAGTTGAGTCCCGCCAGTGTTTGGGGTGGATGCCCGCTCTCGCCCAGGCTTTGGGGGGAGTTACCTCCTAAAGCGTCCGTCGCGGCCGATGATGGACAGCTCGACGTAGCTCAGGCCGGTGTGGTCGCTGGGGCTGAAGTTCAGCTCCAGGCCGCCCAGATCGTAGTGCTGCAGGCCATTCAGCGCGTCGACGATCTTCTCGCGCGTGGGCTTCGGGCCGGCGCGGCGCAGGGCTTCTACCAGCACCTTGGCGCTGGCGAAACCTTCCATCGCCTGCGGCGTCAGCTCGCCCTTGCCCTTGAACAGCTCGTTGGCCTCGCGGTTCAGCGGCACGCCCAACGCACGCACGCTGGGAAACACCTGCGAGACGATGACGCCATGGGCGTCGTCGCCCAGCTGCTTGATGAAGCCGCCCGAGGCGTTGTTGGACACCGTCACCACCTGCGCCGCCGAGCCGGTCTGGCGCAAGGCCTTGACCCCGCCGCTGACGGCCACGCTGGAGCCGATCCACAGCACGGCCTGGGCGTTCACTTCCTTCAGCTGCTGGACGATGGCCGGGTAGTCGGGCTTCTCGCGGTCGGCCTTGATGACGACCACCGGCTTGCGGCGGGCGCTCTCGAAGCCTTTCATCGCGCCTTCGAAGCAGTCGGCGCCAAAGCTGTCGTCGACGTGCACCACCGCCACGCGCTCGAGCGTGACCTGAAACAGGTGTTCGATGGCGCGCTGCGCCTCGGCCTGGTAGCTGGAGCGCACGTTGAACACGTAGGGGTTGACCGGCTGGTGGAACACCATGGCTCCGGTCGAGGGCGCGATCAGCGCCAGCTTGTGCTTGGCCAGCAGCGGCAGGATGGCCTGCGTGTGCGGCGTGGCGCGGCTCATGAACAGGGCCACCACGTTGTCTTTTTCGATCAGCTGGCGCGCGTTCTCGGCCGCCTTGGGGGGCTTGAAGTTGTCGTCCAGCGTGATCAGCTTGATCTTCTCGCCGTGCACGCCGCCCTGGGCGTTGACGTGGTCCAGGTAGGTGCGCGCGCCCAGCAGCGTTTCGCCCACGCTGGCGGCCACCGGGCCGGTGACGGCCGTGGTTTGTCCGATGAGGATGTCGGCGTGCGCCGCGCCACCGGCGAGCAGCAGGCCGGACACGAGCGCGACGCGCAGGCCGCGCTGGCGCAAGGCAGCAAAGGTCAGGGTCATGGGTGGGGAAGCCGGGAAAAAGGAAGGCGTTGAGGGGACAGCGCGTGGAGCCAACAAGCTTACCCGGCGAACTTTGGAGCTGTCCAGAAGGAAAGCCCGTAGACCCCTGGGCTGCGGGGTTGCGAGGGCCCGGGCCTGCGCGGGCGGGCCGAGCCTGCGAAAATTGGGGCATGTCGGGCAAGCAACGTGTCGTCGTGGGTCTGTCGGGCGGGGTCGATTCCGCCGTCACCGCCTATCTGCTCAAGCAGCAGGGCCACGAGGTGGTCGGCATTTTCATGAAGAACTGGGAGGACGACGACGACAGCGCGTACTGCTCGTCGAACGTCGATTTCGTGGACGCGGCGGCGGTGGCCGACGTGCTTGGCATCGAGATCGAGCACGTCAACTTCGCCGCCGACTACAAGGACCGGGTGTTCGCCGAGTTCCTGCGCGAGTACTCGGCCGGCCGCACGCCCAACCCCGACGTGCTGTGCAACGCCGAAATCAAGTTCAAGGCCTTTCTCGACCACGCCATGCGCCTGGGTGCCGAGAAAATCGCCACCGGGCATTACGCTCGGGTTCGCTGGTGCCCAGCGAACCCGAGCGAGCCCGCTGGGGCCCATGACGATTCGCACGCGAGCGCGTGCGAAGGCGCGCCCCGCAGCGGTCGTTATCAGCTGCTCAAGGGTTTGGATCCGTCCAAGGACCAGAGCTATTTTTTGCACCGCCTGAACCAGGCGCAACTGGCCAAGACCTGGTTCCCGGTCGGCGAGCTGCACAAATCCGAGGTGCGCCGCATCGCCGCCGAGATCGGCCTGCCCAACGCCAAGAAGAAGGATTCCACCGGCATCTGCTTCATCGGCGAGCGGCCGTTCCGCGAGTTCCTGAGCCGCTACCTGCAGACCCAGCCCGGCCCCATCAAGGACGAGCGTGGGCGGCAAATTGGCGAGCACGTGGGCCTGTCGTTCTACACCCTGGGCCAGCGCCAGGGCCTGGGGATCGGCGGCGTCAAGGCCAAGGGCGCGGCACGCGGGGGCAGCGAGCACGCGCCCTGGTTCGTGGCGCGCAAGGACATGGCGCGCAACACGCTGTACGCGGTACAGGGCCACGACCACCCCTGGCTGCTGGCCGGCGCGCTGGTGTTCGACAACGCGGCCTGGGTGGCCGGTGAGCCGCCCGCGCCGGGCCACTGCGCCGCCAAGACGCGCTACCGCCAGCAGGATGCGCCCTGCACCCTGGCCGCGGACGCGGCGGCGCCGGGCAGCTTCCAGCTGCGCTTTGCCGAGCCGCAATGGGCGGTGACCCCGGGGCAGAGCGCGGTGCTCTACGACGGCGAGCTGTGCCTGGGCGGCGGGGTCATTGCCAGCGCCACGCAATTCAAGGAAAAACAGCCCTTGGTCGGCGTGGAAATTGCCTGACCAGCTATCAAAGTTGTAGTTTTTCGGGGCGGGCGGCCGGCGTTCACTTGCCGATGCAAAAGCGCGAGAAGATCACCCCCAGCAGGTCGTCGGCGCTGAATTCCCCGGTGATTTCGCCCAGCGCGTTCTGGGCCAGGCGCAGCTCCTCGGCCAGCAGGTCGAGTTGCGGCGCCACGCCGCGCAGGTGGGCGTCGGCGGCCAGCAGGTGCGCGTCGGCGTGCGCCAGGGCCTGCAGGTGGCGTTCGCGGGCGATGAACAGGCCTTCGCCGCTGGCCGATTGCCAGCCGGCCAGCGCCAGCAGGCGCTGGCCCAGCAGCACCAGGCCGGCGCCGGTGCGCGCCGACAGGGCGATGCCCTGGTCCGCGTCCACCGCCACGTCGCCGGCCGCGTCCAGCTTGTTCCACAGGTGCAGCACCGGCACGCCGCGCGGCAGGCGCTCGGCCAGCTGGCTGGCGATGCGCGCGTCCTCGGCGGCGTGGGCGGGGTCGCTGGCGCGCGTCAGGTCGTGCAGCAGCAGCACCGCGTCGGCGCTGGCGATGTGCGACCAGGCGCGCGCCACGCCGATGCGCTCGACCTCGTCGTCGCTGTCACGCAGGCCGGCGGTGTCCAGCACGTGCAGGGGCACGCCCTCGATCTGGATGGTCTGGCGCAGCACGTCGCGCGTGGTGCCGGCCACCGGGGTGACGATGGCCAGCTCGGCCCCGGCCAGGGCGTTCAGCAGCGAGCTCTTGCCGGCGTTCGGCTGGCCGGCGATGACCACCGTGATGCCTTCGCGCAGCAGCGCGCCCTGGCGCGCCCGGGCTTTCACCGCGGCCAGGGTGTGCTGCAAATTTGAGAGCTGGCCGGGCACGTCGTGCGCCGACAACAGGTCGATTTCTTCCTCGGGAAAGTCGAGCGTGGCCTCGATCAGCATGCGCAGCCCGATCAGCGCGTCGCGCAGCTGGTGGATTTCGGCCGAGAAGGCGCCCGAGAGCGAGCGCGCGGCCGAGCGCGCCGCCGTCTCGGTGCTGGCGTCGATCAGGTCCATCACGGCTTCGGCCTGGGCCAGGTCGAGCTTGTCGTTCAGGAAGGCGCGCTCGGTGAACTCGCCGGCGCGCGCCAGGCGCAGCCGGGGCAGGCGCGGCGCGCCGCTGGCTGGGTCCAGCTCGGCGGCGGCGCGCAGGCAACGCGCCAGCAGCAGTTGCAGCACCACCGGGCCGCCGTGCGCCTGCAGCTCCAGCACGTCCTCGCCGGTGTAGGAGTGCGGGGCCGGAAAGTACAGCGCCAGCCCGTGGTCGATGGCGCCGCCGCCGTCGTCGGCAAACGGCGTGTAGGTGGCCACGCGCGGCGCCAGCTCGCGCCCGCACAGGGCGCGCGCCAGCGGCCGCAGCCCGGGGCCGGACACGCGCACGATGCCCACCGCGCCGCGGCCGGGCGCGGTGGCCACGGCGGCAATCGGGTCGCGCGGGGGGGCGGAAGAAGAGCTTGGCATGGCATGATTGTCCGCGACCCTTTGCCGCCATTGCACCGCCAGCCCATGCCATGAGCCAGACCTTGTTCGAGAACGTCGACGTGCTCGACGTGCGTGCCGGCCGCCGGCTGCTCGGTCACCACGTGCTGGTGGCCGGCGGGCGCATCCGCGCGCTGTCGGCCCAGCCCTTGCGGCCCGAAGGCGCGGCGCGCGTCATCGACGGCGGTGGCCGCACCCTGATGCCGGGGCTGATCGACTGCCACGTGCACGTCAGTTTTTCGCAGACCCAGCTGGGCCTGCTGGCCAGCACGCCGAACACCTTGCTGGCGTACCGGGCGCTGCCCATTCTGCGCGACATGCTGCGGCGCGGTTTCACCACCGTGCGCGACGCCGGCGGCGCCGACTGGGCGCTGAAAAGCGCGCTGGAGGACGGCATCGACGGCACGGTGATCGGCCCGCGCCTGTTCGTCAGCGGCCCGGCGCTCAGTCCGACCGGCGGGCACGGCGACTTCCGGCCGCGTTCGGACCGCCTGCAGCCCGTGGGCTGCGGCTGCCAGCGCCTGGCCAGCACGCGGGTGGTGGACGGCGTGGAGGCGCTGCGCCAGGCGGTGCGCGAGCTGCTGCAGATGGGGGCGGACCAGATCAAGATCATGTCTTCCGGCGGCGTGGCCTCGCCGACCGACCCGGTGAACGCGCTCGGCTATTCGCTGCAGGAGACGCGCGCCATCGTCGATGAGGCCGCTGCCCGCCACACCTACGTGCTGGCGCACGCCTACACGCCCGAGGCCATCCGCCGCGCGGTGGAATGCGGGGTGCGCAGCATCGAGCACGGCAACCTGATCGACGCGCCCACCGCCGATCTGATGGCCGCGCGCGGCGCCTACGCCGTGCCCACCCTCGTCACCTACGAGGCGCTGGCGCGCGATGGCGTGCGCCTGGGGCTGGGGCCCGAGAGCGCGGCCAAGGTCGAGCAGGTGCGCGCGGCGGGGCTGAAATCGCTGGCCCTGTTCAAGGCCGCCGGCGTGAAGATGGCCCTGGGCACCGACCTGCTGGGCGGCGCGCACGGCCTGCAAAGCGAGGAGCTGCTGATCCGCGCCCAGGTGCAGACGCCGCTGGAAGTGCTGCAAAGCGCCACCTTGATCGGCGCCGAGGTGCTGGGCCAGGTCGGCGAGCTGGGCGAGGTGGTGCCGGGCGCGCGCGCCGACCTGCTGCTGCTGGACGGCGACCCGCTGGCCGACCTGTCGGTGCTGGCCGGCCAGGGCGAGCGCATCGCCCTGGTCATGCAGGGCGGTGAGGTGCGGGTGCGGCGAGGGGACCAGTTTTCAGATCACATCGGCTCTTAGCCCTTGTTGGATAAGCCAGAGCCGCTATCAAATGAAGATTTCGAAAATGTGCCGCCGGTACCTTTTTTGGAGCAACACCACATGACCTGTGTCCTGCACCGCATTCTGCTGGCCCTGCTGGCGCCGACCGTCCTGGTGGCGTGCGGGCCGCCCGGCGTGACCATGCCCGCGCACGGCGAGCAGGCGCTGTACGGCGCCCAGACGCCCTACACCCCGGTCAAGTCGCGCGCCGAGATCCGCGCCGAGGCCATCGCCCACCCGCCCGATCGCGGCGGCCTGCCACCGATGAACTCTGGTGTGCCGCTGCATTTCGGCACCTCGCCGCTGCGTCTGCAATGGGGCGCCGAGGTCACCGCGCCGGTCGGCAGCGGAGAGTTTCCGGCGCGTGGCGAGCTGCCCTGAGCGCCTTCGGCCCATGAAAAAACCCGTGGCGCCTGGCGTGGGCCCCACGGGTCAAAATTGAGTCAAAACCGGCCTTGGTCGGCGTGCGTGCTTCCTGGTTAGCTACTTATTTGATAGTGGTCCAGATGGCCATCGGACGGTCGTCCGGGCGGTGCACGGTGCTGACGCCCTTGCGCATGGCCCAGGGGCGGATCTGGTCGTGCAGGGGCAGGTAGTTGTAGTCGTCCTTCACGATCTGCAGCACCTCGTGGATCAGGCCGCTGCGCTTGGCTGGGTCCATCTCGGTCTTGATCTGGGCCACCAGCAGGTCGAGCTTGGGGTTGCTCATGCGCCCGCAGTTGAAGTTGCCGGCCGCGCCGCCCTTCGGATCGACGGTGCTCATCAGCGAATCGATGGAGTACAGCGCGTCGAAGGTGGCCACGCCCCAGCCCAGCATGTAGGCGCTGACCTCGAAGCGTTGGATCTTGGCCGAATGGATCGACATCGGGTTGGTCTGCAGCTTGGTCTTGATGCCGATGCGCGACCACATGGCGGTGACCGCCTGGCAGATGGCCTCGTCGTTCAGGTAGCGGTCGTTCGGGCAGTCCAGCGTCAGCTCGAAGCCGTTCGGGTAGCCGGCGTCGGCCAGCAGCTTCTTGGCGGCTTCCACGTCGTACTTGGCCGCGCGCGCGCCCAGCTCCTTGGTCCAGCCGTTGACCATGGGCGCGATCATGGTGCCGGTGGGCTTGCCCAGGCCGCGCATCACGGTGCGCTCGATGGCGGCGATGTCCACCGCCTGGTACAGCGCCTGGCGCACGCGCTTGTCCTTGAGCGGGTTCTTGCCCTTGACGTTGGAGCCTTCCAGCTCGTCGCGGAACTGATCGAAGCCGAAGAAGATGGTGCGGTTCTCGGGCCCCTGGATGACGTTGATGTTGGGGTCGCGCTGGATGCGCGCCAGGTCTTGCACCGGAGGGTCGACCACCATGTCGACCTGGCCCGAGATCAGCGCCGCCGAGCGGGTGGCCGCGGCCTTGATGGGCGTGAACACGATGTCGTCGATGTTGCCCTTCGGCTTGTCCCACCAGGCGGCGTTTTTCTTCAGGGTGGTCTTGGTGTCGGGCTGCCAGGCTTCTAGGATGAAGGGGCCGGTGCCGTTGGCGTTGCGCGAGGCGTAGCTTTCTTCCTTGCCCTTGTAGTCCTGGGCCTTGGCGGCGTTGTTCTTCTCGGCCCAGGCCTTGTTCATGATGCGGGCGTCGGTCAGCTCGCGCAGCACCACCGGGCTGGGGCCCTTCAGGATCACGTCCACGGTCGAGTCGTCGACTTTCTTGACTTCCTTGACGCTCTGCACGTAGGCCGTCATGTTGGACGGCGGCGTCATGGCGCGGGTCAGCGAGAACACCACGTCGTCGGCGGTGAAGGGCGCGCCATCGTGGAATTTGACGCCCTGGCGCAGCTCGAAGCGCAGTTGCGTGGGCGTGACGAAGGTCCACTTGGCGGCCAACGCGGGCTCGACCTCGTACTTCTGGTTGTAGCGCACCAGGCTTTCGTAAACCATCTGCTGGTAGGCCAGCGTGGTCTGGTGGTTCTGCGCGTGCGGGTCGAAGGTCAGGATGTCGTTGGCGCCGGCGATGCGCAAGGTGGCGGCCTGGGCGGCGGCGGCCAGCGTCAGGCAGCCGGCGGCGACCAGGGCCGCGGTCAGGGGACGAAAGCTGGGCATGGGGTCTTCCTCGAATGGATGGTCGAAAGACCAGCATCCTACCCAAGCCGCCCATGAAAAACCCGGCGCGCAGGCCGGGTTCGGGTTGGGGTTTTCACTGCGCGCGGGGCCGCCAAGCCCCTTGCCCAGCTCAGAATTTCGGCAGGTTGAACTTCGGCGGCACGCCCATGCGGGTGTTGATCAGCCACTGCTGGGCGATGGTCAGGATGTTGTTGGTGATCCAGTACACCACCAGGCCGGCCGGGAAGAAGAAGAACATCACGCTGAACACCAGCGGCATGATCCACATCAGCTTGGCCTGCATGGGGTCGGGCGGCAGCGGGTTCAGGGCCGTCTGCAGCAGCGTGGTCAGGGTCATGACGATGGGCAGGATGAAGTACGGGTCCCGCACCGACAGGTCGTGGATCCACAGAATCCAGGGCGCGCCGCGCATCTCCACCGAGGACAGCAGCACCCAGTACAGCGCGATGAACACGGGGATCTGGACCATGATGGGCAGGCAGCCGCCCATGGGGTTGACCTTCTCCTCGCGGTAGATGCGCATCATCTCCATCTGCATCTGCTGCGGGTTGTCCTTCAGACGCTCGCGCATGTCCATGATCTTGGGGTTGATGGCCTTCATCTTGGCCATGCTCTGGTAGGCCTTGGCGTTCAGCCAGTAGAAGGCGATCTTCAGCAGCACCACCAGCGCCACGATCGACCAGCCCCAGTTGCCCAGCACGCCATGCAGCTTGTCGAGCAGCCAGTACAGCGGCTTGGACAGGATGGTGAAGAAACCGTAGTCCTTGACCAGCTCCAGCCCCGGGGCGATGGCCTCCAGCACCTTTTCTTCCTGCGGGCCGACGAACAGGCGGCTGTCGGCGCTGCGCGTGGCACCGGGCGCCACGGCGCCCAGCGGGGCGATCATGCCGGCCGCGTACAGGTTGCTGTCGACCTTGCGGGCGAAGTTCTCGTGCTGCGTGCCGGTCGGCAGCAGCCAGGCGCTGGCGAAATAATGCTGCACCATGGCCACCCAGCCGTCGGGCGACTGGGTGACGAACTCGGCCTTGCCTTTTTCGATGTCGGTGAACTCCACCTTTTGGAACTTCTTGATGTCGGTGTAGAAGGCCGGGCCGGTGAAGGTGGAATAGAACGAGGATTCGCCCGGCGGCTTGTTGCCGTCGCGCACCAGTTGCACGTACAGCTGCGGGTTGACCGGCTGACCGCCCTGGTTGATGACCTCGTGGCGCACGTCGATCACGTAGGAACCGCGTTTGAGCGTGTAGGTCTTGACCAGGCGCACGCCGCCGACGTCGGGCGACTCGAAGCGCAGCACCAGCTCGTTGGCGCCGTCGGCCAACTGGCGCTCGCCGGAAAAGCGCATCGGCGTCTTGTGGGTGGGGAAGCTGCCGCCGATCAGGCCCGACTGCGCCTGGTAGACGCGGTTCGCGCTGGTGTCCAGCAGCACGAAGGGCTGCTCGGGGTGGTCTTGCGCGGCGAACTTGATGAACTCGCTCTTGACGATCGCGCCGCCTTCGGTGTCGAACACCAGCTTCAGCACGTCGGTGCCGACTTCGATGCGCTCGCGCGCCACCGAGGCGGCGGCCGGCGCCATCGCCGCGCCGCCGGTGGGGGGCGTGATCGCCACGCCGCCCGGGGGCACGGCCGCGGCGCCGGGCGAGGCACTGGCCGGCGGCACCGCCGAGGCGGGTGCGCTGGCGCGGCCGGCGGCGGGGGACGAGCTGCTGGGGAAGAAGGTCGCCTTGCGGCCGTTGTAGACCTGCCACTGGTCCCACAACATGACCAGCGAGAAGGCGAAGATGACCCAGAGGATGGTGCGGCGGATGTCGTTCATGACCACTTAGGAGGCTTGTCGGACGGCGCGGCATGCGCGCGCGTCGGACCGGGAAAAAGTCGAGGCCGCTCGCGCGGCACGGGATCGCAACCGCCAGCGCACCAGGGGTGGCAGCGCGCCAGACGCCGCAGCGTGAGGTAACTGCCCGCCGCCGCGCCGTGCTGCTCCAGCGCGTCCAGCGCGTAGCGCGAGCAGGTCGGCTCGAAGCGGCAGGCCGAGCCCAGCCAGGGCGACAGCAACAGCCGGTAGCCCTTGACCAGGCCGATCAGTGCCGCGCGGATCATGCCGCTCCCCGCGCGAACAGCTGCAGCAGCTCGGCGCGCACCGCCTGCTTCAGCGCGGCGGAACTGGCGCTGGCAAAGCGTGACGTCGCAAACGCCGCGCGCAAGCGCACCAGATGGGCCCCGGGGGGCAGGGTTGGCATCAGCTGATCGCCCACGGCATAGATTTGTCGGCGGATGGTGTTGCGCGTGACGGCACGGCGCGCCCAGCGCTTGGGCGCCATGGCGCCCAGCCACACCTGGGTGGGGGCTGGGAACAGGGCGGGGCGTGCGGGCGCATCCGGGATATCGGGTGCCAGCGGCAACCGATGCAGCGCGAAATGGGTCGTGCGTGCCACCGGAGGCAGGGTCAGCAGGGCCTGGAACTGGGCCCTTGTGCGCAAGCGCCGCATGCGCACGCCCGAGGGGAAAGCCGACGCGAAAGCGGGTGCCCGCCAGCCCGTGGGGGCCGGCGAACGCCCATCAGACGGCCAGACGCTTGCGGCCCTTGGCGCGGCGCGCGTTGATCACGGCGCGGCCGCCGCGCGTTTTCATGCGGACCAGAAAGCCATGCGTGCGGGCACGGCGGATTTTGGAGGGCTGGTATGTACGTTTCATGATCGTTCCTTGGGTCAGGTCAATCCACCACGAGGGTGGGGCGTCTTCGGGTTGCTTCGGGCTGAAAGGCCGGCGCTTGAAAAAGGCAGCGAGCCCCCTTCAAGTGACCATGCAAGTGCCGTCAAACCACGCTGAAAGGCACGCCACCCGCCGATACCGCTTCTGATCGCGCCGACACTGAGGAAGGCAGGGCCAAAAGCAAACCGCGCATTATCGCAGAGATCGGCGCCAAGTCAAAGCGGGTCCGGGTGTGGGCCCCTTTCCGGGGCCTACGGCGAATTGTGGACAACTTCTCGCCAAGGTACAATGTCCAGTGCCCGCCGCCGTAATTTATCCACATCCATCGTCCCCCATGCAAGACCTTTCGTCCGGCGGTGCGCATGCAGACGCCAGCCTGCCTTTGTGGTTGGCGTGCCTGCAGCAGCTGGCGCGGGAGCTGCCCGAGCAACAGTTCAACACCTGGATCAAGCCGCTGGCGGCCCACGTGGCGCCGGACCAGTCGCGCATCACCCTGTTTGTCGCCAACCGCTTCAAGCTCGACTGGGTGCGGGCCCAGTACGCCGGCCGCATTGCCACCATCCTGGAGCAGATCCAGAAATTTCCGGTTCAAGTAGAGTTAGCGCTTGCTCCTCGGCAAATGGCCATCAGGCCTGCGTTTGAAGAAGTGGCGCGTGCGCCTGTCGCGGCCGCACCCGCGGCTGAGGCACCCGCACCGGTGCCGCGCGATGAGCCGGTTGCGGACCACCCGGCGCCGGCTTCGCAACGCAGCCGGCTCAACGCCGCGCTGACCTTCGAGGCCCTGGTCGAGGGCTCGGCCAACCGCATGGCGCGGGCGGCGGCCTTGCACGTGGCCGGCGCGCCCGGGCAGTTGTACAACCCATTGTTCATCTACGGCGGCGTCGGCTTGGGCAAGACGCACCTGATGCACGCGGTGGGCAACCAGCTGCTGGGTCACCGCCCCGAGGCCAAGGTTCTCTACATCCATGCCGAGCAATTTGTCTCGGATGTGGTCAAGGCGTACCAGCGCAAGACCTTCGACGAGTTCAAGCTGCGCTACCACTCGCTTGATTTGCTGCTGATCGACGACGTGCAGTTCTTCGCCAACAAGGACCGCACCCAGGAAGAGTTCTTCAACGCCTTCGAGGCCCTGCTGGCCAAGAAGAGCCACATCGTGATGACCAGCGACACCTACCCCAAGGGGCTGGCGGACATCCACGAGCGACTGGTTTCGCGCTTCGATTCCGGCCTGACGGTGGCGCTGGAGCCGCCCGAGCTGGAAATGCGCGTGGCCATCCTGATCAACAAGGCGGTGGCCGAAGGCGCCGAGATGCCGGAGGAGGTGGCCTTTTTCGTCGCCAAGAACGTGCGCTCGAACGTGCGCGAGCTGGAAGGCGCGTTGCGCAAGATCCTGGCCTATTCGCGCTTCAACCGCAAGGAAGTTTCCATTGCGCTGGCGCGCGAGGCGCTGAAAGACCTGTTGTCGATCCAGAACCGCCAGATCAGCGTCGAGAACATCCAGAAAACCGTGGCCGACTACTACAAGATCAAGGTGTCGGACATGTACAGCAAGAAGCGCCCGGCTGGCATCGTGCGGCCGCGCCAGATCGCCATGTACCTGGCCAAGGAGCTGACCCAGAAAAGCCTGCCCGAGATCGGCGAGCTGTTTGGCGGACGCGACCACACCACGGTGCTGCACGCGGTGCGCAAGATCGCGGGCGAGCGCCAGCAACTGGCCGAATTGAACCAGCAGTTGCATGTGCTGGAGCAGACCTTGAAGGGTTGATCTGGGCCACATCGGGGCGGCCGCGAAACCGGCGACAATACAGGGTTGGCCGGTACGCGGTGACCGCGCCGGCCAGGGGCGTGACGGCAGGAGCCCGTGGGTCATCCTGGCAAGGACTTAGAGGAAGACATGATCGTTCTGAAGACCACCCAAAACCAGTTGCTTGGCGCGCTGCAGTCCGTCGCCGGCATCGTCGAGCGGCGCCACACGCTGCCGGTGTTGGCCAACGTGCTGATCCGCAAGCAGGGCGAATCGATTCAGCTGACCACCAGCGACCTGGAGATTCAGATCCGCACCACCGCCACCCTGGGCGGCGACGCGGGCGCGTTCGCCACCACCGTGGGCGCGCGCAAGCTGATTGACATCCTGCGCACCATGCCGGCCGACCAGACCGTCAGCCTGGAATCGCAGCAGGCCAAGCTGATCCTGAAGGGCGGCAAAAGCAAGTTCACCCTACAGACCCTGCCGGCCGAGGATTTCCCGCTGGTGCAGGAAGCGCCCAGCTTTGGATCGGTGTTTCAGGTGCCGCAGAAAACCCTGAAGGACCTGCTCGACCAGGTGGCTTTCGCCATGGCCGTGCACGACATCCGTTACTACCTGAACGGCATTCTGTTCGTGGCCGAAGGGCGCCAGCTCAGCCTGGTGTCGACCGACGGCCATCGGCTGGCCTTTGCCAGCGCCACGCTGGACGTGGAAGTGCCCAAGCAAGAGGTGATCCTGCCGCGCAAGACCGTGATCGAGCTGCAGCGCTTGCTGTCGACCGCCAGCGTGCCCGAGGGCGAACAGGCGCCGATGATCGAAATGCAGTTCGCCAGCAACCAGGCCAAGTTCAGCTTTGGCGGCATGGAGTTCGTCACCAAACTGGTCGAGGGCAAGTTTCCCGACTACAACCGCGTCATCCCCAAGAGTCACCAGAACGGCGTCACCCTGGGGCGCGCGCCGCTGCTGGCCAGCCTGCAGCGCACCGCCATCCTGACCAGCGAAAAGTTCAAGGGCGTGCGGCTGAATTTCGAGCCCGGCACCCTGCGCGTGGCCTCCAGCAACGCCGAGCAGGAAGAGGCGGTGGACGAACTCGACATCGATTACGGGGGCGACCCGATCGAGATCGGCTTCAACGTCACCTACCTGATCGACGCGCTGTCCAACATGGGCCAGGAGATGGTGCGCATCGAGCTGCAGGACGGCAACAGCTCGGCCCTGATGACCGTGCCCGACAACGCACACTTCAAGTACGTCGTGATGCCCATGCGCATCTGAGTTTGCTCTTATTTTTAGAGCGAACAGCCCAAATAACCCGCCGGCCAAGGCGGGTTTTGGCCTTTAAATGAGCGAAAGAAAGCAATGACCGAATCCAGCCAGATCCCCGACAATCCGCAGCCCGAGTCTCTGCGTGGCGGCAGCGAGGGCTATGGCGAGGGCGCGATCCAGATCCTGGAAGGCCTGGAGGCCGTGCGCAAACGCCCGGGCATGTACATCGGCGACACGTCCGACGGCACCGGCCTGCACCACCTGGTGTTCGAGGTGGTCGACAACTCGATCGACGAGGCGCTGGCCGGTTACTGCGACGACATCGTCGTCACCATCCACAGCGACAACTCCATCAGCGTGCTGGACAACGGCCGCGGCATCCCCACCGGCGTCAAGATGGACGACAAGCACGAGCCCAAGCGCTCGGCCGCCGAAATCGCCCTGACCGAGCTGCACGCGGGCGGCAAGTTCAACCAGAACAGCTACAAGGTCTCCGGTGGCCTGCACGGGGTGGGTGTTTCGTGCGTGAACGCGCTGTCCAGCACCTTGCGCTTGACGGTGCGGCGCGACGGCAAGAAGCACGAGCTGGAGTTCAGCCGCGGCTTTGTGCAAGGCCGCGTGCTCGAAACCGTGAGCGGCGCCGAGGTCTCGCCGATGCGCATCACCGGTGAAACCGACAAGCGCGGCACCGAGGTGCACTTTCTGCCCGATACCGAGATCTTCAAAGAGAACAACGACTTTCACTACGAGATTCTGGCCAAGCGCCTGCGCGAGCTGAGCTTCCTCAACAACGGCGTGCGCATCCGGTTGGTCGACGAGCGCAGCGGCAAGGAAGACGACTTCTCCGGCGCCGGCGGCGTCAAGGGCTTTGTCGACTTCATCAACGGCGGCAAGCGCGTGCTGCACCCCAACGCCTTTCACGCCACGGGCGCACGCCCGGCCGACACCTATGGCGGCATCCCCGGTACCGAGATCGGGGTGGAAGTGGCCATGCAGTGGAACGACGGCTACAACGAGCAGGTGCTGTGCTTCACCAACAACATCCCGCAGCGCGACGGCGGCACGCACCTGACCGGCCTGCGCGCGGCCATGACGCGCGTCATCGGCAAATACATTGCCGACAACGAACTGGCCAAGAAGGCCAAGGTTGAGGTCACGGGTGACGACATGCGCGAGGGCCTGATCTGCGTGCTGAGCGTGAAAGTGCCCGAGCCCAAGTTCAGCAGCCAGACCAAGGACAAGCTGGTCTCCAGCGAGGTGCGCGCACCCGTCGAGGACATCGTGGCCCGCTCGCTGACTGAATACCTGGAAGAGCGCCCGAACGACGCCAAGATCATCTGCGGCAAGATCGTCGAGGCCGCCCGCGCCCGTGAGGCCGCCCGCAAGGCCCGCGAGATGACGCGCCGCAAGGGCGTGCTGGATGGCTTTGGCCTGCCCGGCAAACTGGCCGACTGCCAGGAGAAAGACCCCACGCTGTGCGAGGTCTACATCGTTGAGGGCGACTCCGCCGGCGGCAGCGCCAAGCAAGGCCGCGACCGCAAGTTCCAGGCCATCCTGCCGCTGCGCGGCAAGATCCTGAACGTCGAGCGCGCCCGCTACGAAAAGCTGCTCACCAGCAACGAGATCGTCACCCTCATCACCGCCCTGGGCACCGGCATCGGCAAGACCGCCGCCGATTCCGGCAGAAACGGGGCCGACGACTTCAACATCGACAAGCTGCGTTACCACCGCGTCATCATCATGACCGACGCCGACGTGGACGGTGCCCACATCCGCACCCTGCTGCTGACGTTCTTCTATCGGCAGATGCCGGAGCTGGTCGAGCGCGGCCACATCTACATCGCCCAGCCGCCGCTGTACAAGGTCAAGGCCGGCAAGGAAGAGCTGTATCTGAAGGACGGCGCCGCGCTGGACGCTTTCCTGATGCGCGTGGCCCTGCGCGACGCCGTGGTGCACACCGGCGGCGGTGCATCGCGCGAACTCACCGGCGAGACCCTGGCCGAGCTGGCGCGCAAGTACCAGTTGGCCGAAGGTGTCATCGAGCGCCTGTCGCAGTTCATGGACACCGAGGCCCTGCGCGCCATGGCCGGCGGCGTGGTGCTCAACCTCGACACCGTGGAAAACGCCGAAGCCAGTGCCATCGCCCTGCAGCAGCGCCTGGGCCAGATGCAGGCCAACGGCAGCGCCCCCGAAGTGGCCAGTGAATTCGACGCCCGCACCGACAAACCGCTGCTGCGCGTCAGCCGCAGGCACCACGGCAACATCAAGAGCAGCGTCATCACGCAAGACTTCGTGCATGGCGCCGACTACGCCGCCCTGGCCGAGGCCGCGCAAACCTTCAAGGGCTTGCTGGGCGAAGGCGCCCGCGTCACGCGCGGCGAGGGCGAGCGCCAGCGCGAAGCACAGGTCAGCGACTTCCGCCAGGCCATGCACTGGCTGCTGAGCGAGGCCGAGCGCACCACCAGCCGCCAGCGCTACAAGGGCCTGGGCGAGATGAACCCCGAGCAGCTGTGGGAAACCACCATGGACCCCACCGTGCGCCGCCTGCTGCGTGTGCAAATCGACGACGCCATCGAAGCCGACCGCGTCTTCACCACCTTGATGGGCGACGAAGTCGAGCCGCGGCGAGACTTCATTGAGACGAATGCGCTGCGGGCGGTGAATATTGATGCGTGAGTGCGTGGCGCGGCGTTAAGTCGCCGCTGCCAAGTCGGCTGGTTCGGTGTTTTTCGGCGTGGCAAATTGAATTGACCCGCCACGCCGACATGTTCACGGGCAGCTCTTGATCTGAGGCAGCACCGGCCCAGGTTGTTGCGCTGATGCGCCGGTCATGTCCCTTCCGGGGGACGCCCCGCATGGCACGCTCACGTAAGCTGCTGGGCCTATGGCCGAACAACTTGACAAGACGTTCCCGCAGCCCTCCGAGGGCGAGAAGGGGCTGCGGTGAACGACATCCCCGCAAGCTCCCTCAAGACCATCCTGCATTCCCAGCGGGCCAATCTGTATTACTTGGAGCACTGCCGAGTGCTCGTCAATGGCGGTCGCGTTGAGTATGTGACCGACGCGGGCAAGAAAAGCCTGTACTGGAACATTCCCATCGCCAACACCACCAGCCTCCTGCTGGGCACGGGCACCTCCATCACCCAGGCGGCGATGCGCGAGTTGGCCAAGGCTGGCGTGCTGGTCGGGTTTTGCGGTGGTGGTGGCACGCCTTTGTTCGCTGCCCATGAAGTGGATGTGGAAGTGGCGTGGCTCACCCCGCAAAGCGAGTACCGACCCACCGAATACCTGCAAGCCTGGGTGAAGTTCTGGTTTGACGACGAGCTGCGCTTGCATGCCGCCAAACAGCTGCAAAGCACGCGCCTGCAACGCCTGCACGCCGCATGGAGCACCCGGGCATTGCGCGAAGCCGGTTTTGCCGTCGACACAGAGCGCCTGCAGGCTTTGGTGAAGCAGTTCACCCCGCGCATTGCCAACGCCCCCGACGTCACCGCGCTGCTGACCGATGAAGCCCACCTGACCAAGGCCTTGTTCAAGCTGGCCGTGGACGCCGTGGGTTACGGCGACTTCACCCGGGCCAAGCGCGGCACCGGCACCGACGGCGCCAACCGTTTTCTTGACCATGGCAATTACCTGGCTTACGGCTTGGGCGCCACAGCCACCTGGGTGCTGGGCCTGCCACATGGGCTGGCGGTGTTGCACGGCAAGACGCGGCGTGGCGGCTTGGTGTTTGACGCGGCCGATCTGGTCAAGGACGCTGCCATCCTGCCGCAGGCCTTCTTGAGCGCCATGCGGGGCGATGACGAGCAACAGTTTCGCCGCCATTGCATCGAGGCGTTGACGCGCAGCGAATCGCTCGACTTCATCATCGACACGCTCAAGCAGATCGCCATGACGACTGCGCGCATGGTCGATACCAAGCCCCAGCCGCAAGCGCCGAACACATGAACGTGCTGTTCGTCTCCCAATGCAGCAAGCGCGCGCTGACCGAGACGCGCCGAATCCTCGATCAATTTGCCGAGCGTCGTGGCGAACGCACCTGGCAGACCCCGATCACCCAAGCCGGCCTGGACACCGTGCGCAAACTGCTGCGCCAGACTGCCCGCAAAAACACCGCCGTGGCCTGCCACTGGATTCGCGGGCGCGACCACAGCGAGCTGATCTGGGTGGTGGGCGACACCCGGCAATTCAATGACGAAGGCGCCGTGCCCACCCACACCACCGCCAGCAATGTACTGCGCGCAGGCGACGAAAACGCCTGGCACCACCTGCCGCAGATGACAGCCCTTACCGCACTGGCCGCGTTGCTGCACGACCTGGGCAAGGCCACAGAGGCTTTTCAAAACCGTTTGAAGGACCCGGCTGTGCGCGAGCGCAACCTCTATCGGCACGAATGGGTCTCGTTGCGCCTGTTCCAGGCGTTTGTGGGCGACGACGGCGATGCCGGCTGGCTGCGGCGACTGGCGGCTTGTGATGAAGCCGAGACCGATGTGCGGGCGTTTCAGGCGCTCTGGCTGGACCGTGCAGGCGGGCGCTTGCTGTGCGATGGGCTGGATGAACCGAGCGCTCAGAACCACCTTCCTTTTGCGGCGTTGGCGAATGCCCCTTTGGCCCAGGCCGTGGCGTGGCTGGTGTTTACCCACCACCGGCTGCCGTGCATGCCGGTGAAGCAACCCGACGGAAGCAGTGACGAGGACACGGACCCGCAACGTATCGACTACCGCCGCTTTGGGGCTCGCCCGTTTGATGTCAAAGCCACTGAGTTGGAAGGCGTGCTGGCCCGCATCAGCGCCGACTGGAACGAGCCCCGCGAAAAGGTCGACCACGCGGCCACGCAAACCCACTGGAAATTCCCCCACGGATTGCCCGTCACCACACTCGCCTGGCGCAAGCAAGCGGCCCGCTATGCGCAAAAGCTGCTCGAACTGTCGTCAGCCGCAGCCAGCGAACCCGTGCTGCACGACCCCTTTGCCATGCACGTGTCGCGCCTGTGCCTGATGTTGGCCGACCACCACTACTCCAGCATCAGCGATCCGGATCGACGCAAGCCCTACCTGCAGCCGGACTGCAAGCTGTACGCCAACACGCTGCGAAGAGAGTTCAAAAACAATAGCGCTCAGTACTTATCAAGCAGTCGCCAAGCCCCTGTTTTTAACCAAACCCTGGACGAGCACCTGCTGGGCGTGCAAGCCCATGCCACGCTGGTGGCACGCTCCTTGCCCAGTTTGACGCACAGCCTGCCTGCGCTCAAAAACCACCCACCGCTGAAAAAACGCAGCGCCGATCCGCGTTTCTCCTGGCAAGACAAGGCCGCCGACTTGGCGGCCAGCGTGCGTGCCCGCACCATGGCGCAAGGCGCCTTCATCGTCAACATGGCGTCCACCGGCTGCGGCAAAACCCTGGGCAACGCGCGCGTCATGAATGCGTTGGCCGACCCGGCCACGGGTCTGCGCTGCGCATTTGCCATTGGCCTGCGCACGCTCACCCTGCAAACCGGGCGCGTCTTTCAGAAAGACCTCAAGCTGGGTGATGACCAACTGGCCATTCAGGTGGGTGGCGCCGCCAGCCGGGCCTTGTTTGACTATTGGGAGCAGCAGGCCGAGGCTGCCGGATCTGCGTCAAGTCAGGCGCTGTTGTACGACCCGCTGCTGCCGGCAGCTGCCGCGGCGGCAGATAACGAACCCCACGTTTTTGATGAGGGAGGGGTACTGTTTGAAGGCAACGACCAGCACCCCCTGCTGCAACGCCTGACCGACGATGTGCAGGTGCGCCGCCTGATTGGCGCGCCGCTGCTGGCCTGCACCGTGGACCACCTCACCCCCGCCACCGAAAGCCTGCGTGGCGGTCGCCAGATCGCGCCCATGTTGCGCCTCATGACCGGTGACCTGGTGCTGGACGAGCCGGATGACTTTGACATGGCCGATCTGCCCGCGCTCACGCGCCTGGTGCACTGGGCGGGCCTGCTGGGCGCCCGTGTGCTGCTGTCATCGGCCACCTTGCCGCCTGCGCTGGTGGAGGGGTTGTTTCTGGCCTACCGCGCTGGGCGGGAGGTGTTTCAACGGCATCGCAGCGAACGCCCGAGCGAACCCGTCAGCCCCTGCTGCCTGTGGGTTGACGAGTTTCACCAGACCACGCTGGACTGCGCCGATGGCCCCGGATTTCGCGGCGCGCACACCCAGTACGTGCAAAAACGGGTGGCGCAACTGGCGAAAGCCGAAGTGCGGCGCCTGGCCCAAATTGCCAGCCTGCCTGACACATGGCACGGCATGGACAAATCCGCGCGGCGCAAAGACTTCGCCCGTCTGGCGTTGGCGCAAGCCTGGCAGCTGCACCAACTACCGCACAACCACAGCATCGATCCTGCCAGCGGCAAGCGCGTCAGCCTGGGACACATCCGCATGGCCAACATCGACCCGCTGTACGACGTGGCACTGGCGATATACGAACTGGGCGCACCAGCCGCTGGCGTGCACGTGCACCTGTGCGTGTACCACTCGCAGTTTCCGTTGCTGGCCCGCTCGGCCATTGAGCAGCAACTGGACACCGTGCTCAACCGCCGCGCAGCCAAAGATGGGCAAGACCCGGCGCTTCAGCGCCCCGTGTTGCGCAAGCTGATCGACGCCCACCCTGAGCCGGACCACCTGTTCATCGTGCTGGGCAGCCCGGTCACCGAAGTGGGGCGCGACCACGATTACGACTGGGCCGTGGTCGAGCCTTCGTCCATGCGCTCGCTCATCCAGCTGGCCGGCCGCGTGCGACGGCATCGACCCGGTGCGGTGGCGGGGATCAATATGGTGGTGCTGGACAGCAACCTGCGCCACTACGAGAAGCGAAACGAGGCGGCTTTTTGCAAACCGGGTTTTGAAGAAAAACTTCTCGGTGTAAAGCCCAAGCAGTCTGACCCAGGACCTCATGACTCAGCATGGCGCTTCCAACTGAACACGCATCAGCTTTCCAAATTAATCCCTGAGCTGGAGCAAGGCCCGACAGCGATAGACGCCAGACCACGAATTACACCCAAAGGGTCGCTCAAACCAGAGTGGTTTTTGTTGGATTTGGAGTTGATGCGCATGCAAGACACCATGCTGGTCAGGACGAATCAAGGGACATTCATCACCGCAGTTAAGCGCAACGCCACATTGCATTGGTATGAATCTCAGCCCGATCACCCTCGACTCTTGTGGCTCACCGGCCTGCTGCCGCAATACCAGCGCTTTCGCTACGACAAACAGCCACGCAACGATGTGGCCATGCTGCCGACCGAAGAGGAAGACGACTTGCTGCTCTACCGCGTCGAAGACTCGAAAGATGGCTCGCACCATGGCGACAAGCAGTATGTGTGTGTGCAGCAAAGCCTTTGCCACCCATTGCCGCCGAAGTTGCTCGAATCACCCAACGTCTCATCCTGGCCCGATGTCAACCTGTTGGGCGAGTTGACAGCCTTGGCGCAGGCCAAGGGCGTATCGCTGGGCGACTGTGCAAAACGCTATGCCACCGCCAGCCTGCCAGAAAACGACGAAGGCTGGCGGTTTCATGAGCGCTTGGGCTTCGCGAACAAAACGTGAACTGCCTCTTCGGCAGCGAACCGACAGCCAAACCTTCGAGCTGACTTTTCTGAGCTGTTTTTCCAACAGATGCTGTTGCAAAGATAGCACGGCGCTTGCCACAAGCCGGCCTGTGGCTCGTCGCGCATGTCCGTGTTGCAAAGAGGGCATGGCACTGGTACCATTCATTTGTGTTTGATCCATACTACAACTCAACCTACGAGTTGACTGGTTTTATAATAAAAACCTGAGAAAACCGTGGTGCAAGTACCAGTTGCGCCACGGTTGATTCAGCAACGTGCTGTCGAGGCACCAAGCAAGAAAGTGAGGTCACAGTGGATAGCATCCGCGCCCTGAGAAGGGCTCAGGCAGCTTTCTAGCCGTTTTGTCACATCCTCGGTTGGCTTTGTGCTGACCGGGGAGATTTTAGCTTTCATCCCTTTGAAAAGGTATCCCCGTGTCTGAAGCCCCTGAAACAGGTGGTCGGGTAAGTTATCGAGCGGCCATTCGTGCCTTCTTACAAGAACGATTGCAAACGAAGCTCGATAAGCTGAAACCCGACGATCCACAACGCGACGAAGTGATAGCCTCGTTCGCATACGACGTGTGGCTGGCCAGCGCTGCTAAGCGCGTAGAACAAATCCAGGCCGTCACCCACTCCCTCAAACCCATCCACCCTGACGCACGCGGCACCAACCTGTACGTGGAGCCCGCACACCTGCCCCCGTTGGCTGAACTGAGCAGCCATGCTTTGGGTCAGCACTTTGTGGGCGATGTGGTGGGCAACGCCGCCGCGTTGGATGTATATAAGTTGCTCAAGCTGGAGGTGGACGGGCGCAGCTTGCTCACGGCACTGTTGGCGCAAGATGCCGACGCGGTGGCCGCGTTGCACGCCGATCCGGTGCATGCCCAGGCACTGAGCGACGCGTTCGTGTCGCTTACGCAACCCCGCTCCGAAGCATCCAGCAGTCATGCGCTGGCCAAGCAGGTGTACTGGCTGACCGGAGCCGACGTCTGTGCAAACGGTGACTACACCTTGCTGGCGCCGCTGTACGCCACATCGCTGGCCCATGCCGTGCACGCACAGGTGCAGGAAGACCGTTTTGGCGACGCCAACAAAGCCGCGCGCCAGGCCCGGCGCGAAGGCAAGGCACACGACGGCGTGTGCCACGACTACCCCGGTCTGGCGGTGCAGAACATGGGAGGCACGAAGCCGCAAAACATCAGCCAGCTCAACAGCGAACGTCGGGGCATGAACTACCTGCTGTCCTCGCTGCCGCCGCAGTGGGTCGTCAGCGCGGCGCGCTTACCGGTGCGCGCCGACTCGGTATTCGACCGCCAGTTCATCGCCCGCCCGGAAGTGCGCGCCACGGTGCTTGCGCTGCGGCGGTTTTTGGAATCCGAGCCGGAACCCAACTTGGCCACACGCCAGCGACGCGAAGAGCTGGTAGACGCGTTGCTGGACGAGCTGGTGTCGCTGGCGACCGAGCTGCAGCAGCTGCTGCCTGCCGGCTGGAGCAAGGACGATGAACGATTTGAGTCGCTGAGCTATGTGGAGAAGCTGTGGTTGGACCCCATGCGTTCGGAGATTCCAGAAGAGCACACCTTTGCCGAGGACTGGCTACAGATGGACTGGCCCGCAGAAATTGGAAAAAAATTCGGCCGTTGGCTCAACAAACAATTGCACGGCAAGCTGCCAGTGGGTGACGCTGAATTTCGCGAGTGGAAAAAGGTGCTTCTGACCGACGAGGACGGCTTCAAGCAGCAGTTGCGCGCGTTGCGCGACAAGCTGGATGCGCCGCACCACATCCCCATCCGCAAAACGCATGCGGAGCTGGTGGCCGAACGGGGAGAAAAAGTATGAGCCATCCCCAACCTCAAGCCATCCTCGTGCTGCCCCGTCTGCGCATCCAGAACGCCAACGCCATCGCCAGCCCGCTGACGCACGGTTTTCCGTCCATCACCGCCTTCACCGGGCTGATGTGGGCGCTGGAGCGCAAGCTGACCCAGGCCGGCGTGCCGCTGCGGTTGCACGCGGTGGGTGTGGTGTGCCACCACCATCAGGAGCAGGTGACCCAGGGCTATGTGCGCAGCTTTAACCTGACGCGCAACCCGGTGGACAAAAACGGCGGCACCGCCGCCATCGTGGAAGAGGGGCGCGTGCACCTGCAGATCACGCTGATGTTTACCGTGTCAGAGAAACAAGTATCAGGCGCAGCATCCGCCCTGGTGCAGGACAACCCGACACAACTGGCAGAGTGGGCCCGTTTGGCAGGTGAGGTGCTGGCAGGCATGCGCGTTGCCGGTGGCAGCGTGCTGCCATCGCGCCCGGTACCGGGCAAGCGGGTGCGCCCGTGGATGGACGTTCTGCCCGACGACCCGGAGGCCGCAGCCACCGTGTTCCGCGCCTGGCGTCGGCAATGGCTGCCCGGTTTTGCCCTGGTGGGGCGGGACGAACTTCTGGCCCAGCGCCTGCAGCACCTGCGCGCCACCCAGCCCGATGCCACCCTGCTCGACGCCTGGCTACACGCCGCTCGGTTCAACCACCAACCCTTGCCCAGCGCCAACGGCACGCCTGCGCCCGATGGCAAGGTGGCCTGGGGCGACCCGCTGCGCCCCAAAGGCAGCGGCTGGGTGGTGCCTATTCCCGTGGGCTATGCCGCGCTGACCGCACCACACCCCGCAGGCAGCGTGCGCAACGCCCGCGACACCAGCGTGCCGCTGCGGTTCGTGGAGTCGGTCTACTCGCTGGGCGAATGGATCAGCCCGCACCGGCTGCAAAGCCTGCAGCAACTGCTGTGGCATCCAGAGGCCGACCAGGCTCAGGGGCTGTACCGCTGCCGCAACGGGTACCGGCCCAGCCCGCAGCCGGGAAATGGCGGCCACCCCAACGGATCGACCACCGACATCGCCGACGACTGGGATGACGAAGACGCCTATGCCTACACCTGAGTCGGCTGCTCTCAATTTGACCCATCGACACACCATCTTTCAAGGACTGACACCATGACCGAAAAACTCACCACCGCCTCCGTGCTGGCTTTCGAGCGCAAGCTGGACCCGTCTGACGCCGTGTTCCATGCTGGTCGCTGGGACGACCGCGCCCAGTCGCACGCCTGGCCGCCTGTCACCATCCGGCCCAAATCGGTACGCGGCACCATCAGCAACCGGCTCAAGACCAAGGACCAAGACCCGGCCAAGCTCGATGCCGCCATCGAAAACCCCAACCTGCAAACCGTGGACGTCGCGGCCTTGCCCCCGCAAGCCGACACGCTCAAGGTGCGGTTCACCCTGCGTGTGCTGGGTGGGGCGGGGACCCCCTCCGCTTGCAACAACGCGGCGTATCAGGCCAAGCTGTTGGCCACCGTGCAGGGCTATGTGCAGCAATTCGGTTTTGCCGAACTGGCCCGACGCTACGCGGCCAATCTGGCCAATGGCCGCTTTCTGTGGCGCAACCGTGTAGGCGCCGAAAGCGTGAGCGTGGTCGTGGAGAAGATGCAGGACGGGGTTGCTGTCAGTACATGGTCATTTGAGGCGTTGGAGCTGAATACACGGTCCATGGATGCTGCTGATCTTGAAGCAAAAGGGCTGTCCGAATTGGGCCAAACCATTGCCAACGGACTGGCGGGAAATGCACACGTGTTGCTGCAAGTGACGGCTTTTGTGCGTCAAGGCGCGGGACAAGAGGTGTTTCCGTCGCAAGAGCTGATCTTGGACAAAGGCAGCGCCGGTAAGAGCAAAACCCTGTACCAGGTGAACGACGTGGCGGCCATCCACTCGCAAAAAATCGGCAATGCCATTCGCACCATCGACACCTGGTACGAAGGTGCCGACGAGCTGGGCCCGATCGCCGTCGAGCCGTACGGCTCGGTCACCACACAGGGCAAGGCGTACCGCCAGCCTAAGCAAAAGCTGGACTTCTACACCTTGCTGGACAACTGGTTGTTGAAGGACGCGGTGCCACCTGTTGAGCAACAGCACTTCGTGATGGCGATCTTGATTCGCGGCGGGGTGTTTGGTGATGCCAGCTGAGGTGCGGTATGACCACGCATTACGTTGAAATCATCTTGCTGCCGGACCCAGAGTTCAGTCACGCGCACCTGCTGGGCGCGCTGGTCGGCAAGCTGCACCGCGCGTTGGCACGGCTGCAGGCCAACGACATCGGCATCAGTTTCCCAGGGTACAGCCTGCGCCCTCGCACGCTGGGGACGGTACTGCGCTTGCACGGCGACGAGCCGGCGCTGTTGCGGTTGGTGCACACGCCCTGGCTTCAGGGCATGCGCGACCACGTGCGGTTGAGTGAGCTGGCGCCAGCCCCCCTGGAGGCGTTGCACTGCCTCGTGCAGCGGCGTCAGTTCAAAACCAACGTGGACCGTTTGCGCCGCCGCCGTGCTCGGCGCAAGGGCGAGACGCTGGAGCAGTCGGCCGCCGCCATACCCGATGCGGTGGAGCGACGCCCAGACTTGCCCTACGTGCAACTGCGCAGTGCGAGTACCGGGCAACCGTTTTCGCTCTTCATTGCCCTGGACAAGGCGTCGACCCCCACCGTCAGCGGTGGATTCAATACCTACGGCTTGAGCCAGGGCGCCACCGTGCCGGTGTTTTGACCCTTTTTTTCTGGTGCGCAGAGATTTCAGGTAAATCAATCACTTACCGGTGACTCGATGGATTGGGTCAGCGGCCCGCCAGAATGAAAACCTGAGGTCGGACAGTAGGTTATCGCAGATGTTGCGCAGTTCGCTGCCGCGCAGGCAGCTCAGAAAACCCGCCCCCGTCAGCACCGCCGCCGCCAGGCGTTCGCTGCCGCGCAGGCAGCTCAGAAAGCACCGGTCGCCATGGTGTCGCGCAACTTGGTGTTCGCTGCCGCGCAGGCAGCTCAGAAAATCAAATTCGAGGCCAACGGCATCGACTTTAGGTTCGCTGCCGCGCAGGCAGCTCAGAAAAGTGGGCGCCGTGGTGTCGGCCGCGCTGATGTGGTTCGCTGCCGCGCAGGCAGCTCAGAAAAGCTCAGGGCGTGGCGCCGGTCAATTTCGGCGGTTCGCTGCCGCGCAGGCAGCTCAGAAAGTTCTGGGTGATGGCACATCGGTCCAGCAGGTGTTCGCTGCCGCGCAGGCAGCTCAGAAAGATGAGCGGCGCCGGTATGACGACTGAGCAGGGTTCGCTGCCGCGCAGGCAGCTCAGAAAAACAACACCGAAACCGTGTACCTCGCGGCACCGTTCGCTGCCGCGCAGGCAGCTCAGAAACGCTGAGCCAGTCAGAAACAGTCCGTTCTGACAGTTCGCTGCCGCGCAGGCAGCTCAGAAATTGATGCGCCGCGTGTGCGGCGTTACCCCCACGTTCGCTGCCGCGCAGGCAGCTCAGAAAACCGCACCAGCGCCCACGCCCACCGGCTTCGCGTTCGCTGCCGCGCAGGCAGCTCAGAAAAAGTTGCGATTTGGTGAAAAGTGATAGAAAACGTTCGCTGCCGCGCAGGCAGCTCAGAAAAGCCGCGCCAGCGTTGCCGCCTCATCACCGCCGTTCGCTGCCGCGCAGGCAGCTCAGAAAGAATTGAGCCGCGCGGTCCAGCTGCAGCTGGAGTTCGCTGCCGCGCAGGCAGCTCAGAAAAAGCTGATGTTGCCGCTGCCCAATCCGTACAGGTTCGCTGCCGCGCAGGCAGCTCAGAAAAGGTCGTTGGGATGTCCGGCTTGCTCCACATAGTTCGCTGCCGCGCAGGCAGCTCAGAAACACCGCCGCCGCGCCCTACGCCTACAACCCCGGTTCGCTGCCGCGCAGGCAGCTCAGAAATACGAGGCCGCCGTCAAAGGCCGTTGGCTCGAGTTCGCTGCCGCGCAGGCAGCTCAGAAATGGACGCCAAGCGCACCCTGCTGCAGGCCGACGTTCGCTGCCGCGCAGGCAGCTCAGAAAACGACGCGAAAGCGCTGTCGTTCGCCCCCGACGTTCGCTGCCGCGCAGGCAGCTCAGAAAGCCGTGGCGGTAGCCTCTGGCGCGGTTCTTTTCGTTCGCTGCCGCGCAGGCAGCTCAGAAATTACGGCGCCGTGCTGTAATCGTTCCCATGCCGTTCGCTGCCGCGCAGGCAGCTCAGAAAGACAGCAGCGCGCCCATGGCGTGCGCCAGCAGGTTCGCTGCCGCGCAGGCAGCTCAGAAAACCTGGGCAAAGCCGTCCGCCGTGGCCTGCAAGTTCGCTGCCGCGCAGGCAGCTCAGAAAGCACGCATCGTGTCGATCTCGGCGGCCGCGATGTTCGCTGCCGCGCAGGCAGCTCAGAAAAAGACGACGAAGAGTGCCACTGACGACATGGCCGTTCGCTGCCGCGCAGGCAGCTCAGAAATGGCCAGGTACTCGCGCGGCACCGGCGGCTCGGTTCGCTGCCGCGCAGGCAGCTCAGAAAGAGCTGCTGCGCGCCGCATGTGGCGCTGCACAGTTCGCTGCCGCGCAGGCAGCTCAGAAACAGAATGTGCCGGGCAGTGTCTGTTATGGCACGTTCGCTGCCGCGCAGGCAGCTCAGAAAAACGCGCTGGACCTGCTGCGCGCGCACACGGAGTTCGCTGCCGCGCAGGCAGCTCAGAAAGAGCCGCAGTTCGTCACGCGCCATATCGACCCGTTCGCTGCCGCGCAGGCAGCTCAGAAACGAATCCCCTGGGGCCAAGCATGCCGTTGTGCGTTCGCTGCCGCGCAGGCAGCTCAGAAAACTGTCGCGCCGAGCACGAGCTGTTCTGTCGGGTTCGCTGCCGCGCAGGCAGCTCAGAAAGCCTTCAGCCCCTCCACAGACGTGTCGGTGATGTTCGCTGCCGCGCAGGCAGCTCAGAAATCGACCAGCGCCACGAGGTCGCAAAAAAAGAGGTTCGCTGCCGCGCAGGCAGCTCAGAAACGCAGGGCCATGCGGGCCAGGTCCATCCACATGTTCGCTGCCGCGCAGGCAGCTCAGAAAGGCTTCATGGCGCGTGAGCGTGAGCGTGGTGCGTTCGCTGCCGCGCAGGCAGCCTCCTCTGACCAATCTCGCCCCGTGGCCGATTCCGACCACCCCAGGCGTCTCTCAAAAAACGTCCCCCCTCCGAACGCCTGACAACGCAACCCTTACCCCCTGGCTCGCGTGGAACTCCGCGCCTCGGTGCGTCGGGCGATATATTGCGCAGTCTTCCCGTCGCTTCCGCCCGGGCGACGAGCAGTCCATTTCAGGACCGAGTCCCACTTCCCGAACCTCTCGTACCCCGTCCATGAAAAAGCCGCCCCGATCCAGCCCCCCGCCCGTGGCCGATCCCCACACCGACCAGCCCCTGCGCGAGCAAATCCATCTGCTCGGCCGGCTGCTCGGCGATGTGATTCGCACCCAGGAAGGGGCCAAGGCCTACGAGCTGGTGGAACGGGTGCGCCAGCTGTCGGTGCGTTTCCGGCGCGATGCGGACGCCGAGTCGGAGCGGGCGATGAAGAAGCTGTTGCGCGCGCTCAGCACCGATCAGATGGTCAGCGTGATCCGCGCCTTCACCTACTTCAGCCACCTGGCCAATCTGGCTGAGGACCGGCACCACATCCGTCGCCGCGATCTGCACGACCGGCTGGGGCACGTGCACGAAGGCGGCCTGCCGCACACCCTGCGCCGCCTCAAGGGCGCCGGCGTGTCCCCGCGTGCGCTGGCGGCCATGTTGGCGGCCGCGCACGTGTCGCCGGTGCTCACGGCGCACCCGACCGAAGTGCAGCGCCAGAGCATTCTGGTGGCCGAACGCGAGATCGCCCGCCTGCTGGCCGAGCGCGACGCCCTGAGCCTCGCCGCCGCCGCCCGCGCGCCGAGCGATCAGGCCGCCCTGCGCGCGCACCAGGCGGCGTTGCAGGCCGAGCTGGAGCAGAACACCGAGCGCATTCGCGCCCGCATCGTGCAGCTGTGGCACACGCGGCTGCTGCGGCTGAGCAAGCTGACGGTGCACGACGAGATCGAGAACGCCCTGGGCTACTACAGCGCCACCTTCCTGCACGAGGTGCCCAGGCTGTACGCGCGGCTGGAGGCGGCGGTGCCCGGCCACGCCGTGCCCGACTTCTTGCGCATGGGCCACTGGATGGGGGGCGACCGCGACGGCAACCCCAACGTCACCGCCGACAGCCTGCGCGAGGCGCTGCGCCTACAAAGCGAAGTCGCGCTGCGGCATCACCTGACCGAGGTGCACCTGCTGGGCATGGAGCTGTCGATGTCCGACATCCTGGTCGAGGTGCCGGCCGCCCTGCAGGCCCTGGCCGAACGCTCGCCCGACGCCAGCCCGCACCGGCAGGACGAGCCCTACCGGCGCGCCCTGATCGGCATCTACGCGCGGCTGGCGGCCACGCTCAAGCGCCTCAGCGGGGGCGACGCCGCCCGCCACGCCGCCCCGCCCGGCGACCCGTACGCCAGTGCCGAGGATCTGTTGGCCGATCTGGACGTGTTGGACGCCTCGCTGCAGGCCCACGGCCTGGGCGCCCTGGCGGCGGGGCGGCTGCACACCTTGCGGCGCGCGGTGCGGGTGTTCGGTTTTCATCTGGCGACGGTCGATTTGCGCCAAAGCTCCGACCAGCACGAACGCGTGGTGGCCGAGCTGCTGGCCGTGGCCGGCATCGAGCCGGGCTACAGCGCGCTGGACGAAAGCGCTAAGCGCGCGGTGCTGGGGCGCATGCTGCGCGATGCCCGGCCCCTGCGCGTGCCGCGCGCGGGCTACAGCGAGCACACCTGCGGCGAGCTGGCCATCCTCGAGGCCGCGCTGGACGCACGCGAACGCTACGGTGCGCAGGCCGTGCGCCACGCCATCATCAGCCACACCGAAAGCGTCAGCGACCTGCTGGAGCTGCTGCTGCTGCAAAAAGAGGTCGGTCTGATGCGCGGCGCGCTGGGCGCCGACGCCCGCTGCGACCTGATCGTGGTGCCGCTGTTCGAGACCATCGACGACCTGCGCCGCGCCACCGACATCGTGCGCGAGTTCCATGCCATCGACGGCGTGCTGGAGCTGGTTCGCGCCAGCGGCGGTGAGCAGGAGATCATGCTCGGCTACTCCGACAGCAACAAGGACGGCGGCATCTTCACCAGCAATTGGGAGCTGTACCGCGCCGAGGTGGCGCTGGCCGCCTACTTCGACGAGCTGGCGCGCCAGGCCAGGCGCCAGCGCCGCGTGCCCCTCCGGCTGCGCCTGTTCCACGGCCGCGGCGGCACGGTCGGCCGGGGCGGCGGGCCCAGCTACCAGGCCATCCTGGCGCAGCCGCCCGGCAGTGTGCGCGGCCAGATCCGCCTCACCGAACAGGGCGAGGTCATCGGCGCCAAGTACGCCAACCCCGAGATCGGCCGGCGCAACCTGGAAACCCTGGTCGCCGCCACTGTCGAGGCCACCCTGCTGGGCCATGCCGAGGCCGTGCCGTCCGAATTCCTGGACATGGCCGAGCGCCTGTCGCTGGCCAGCATGGGCGCCTACCGCGGCCTGGTCGCCGACACGCCGGGCTTTGCCGACTATTTCCGCGACGCCACGCCGCTGCGCGAGATCGCCGAGCTGAACATCGGCTCGCGCCCGGCCTCGCGCAAGGCCTCGCAGCGCATCGAGGATTTGCGCGCCATCCCCTGGACCTTCAGCTGGGGCCAGTGCCGCGCCACCTTGCCGGGCTGGTACGGCTTTGGCTCGGCGGTCGACGCCGTGCTGGCCGGCGCCAGCAGCGCCGCCGACACCGCCTTGCTGCGCCGCATGCTGGCCGAATGGCCGTTCTTCCGCGCCTTGCTGTCGAACATGGACATGGTGCTGGCCAAGAGCGACCTGGGCCTGGCGCGCCGCTACAGCGAGCTGGTGCCCGACGCGCGGCTGCGCAAGCGCATCTTCGGCCAGATCGAAGCCGAGTGGCGCCGCACCGCGCGGGCGCTGCAGCTGATCACCGGCGAATCACGCCGGCTGGCCGGCAACCCGGCGCTGGCGCGCTCCATCGGCCACCGCTTTCCCTACATCGACCCGCTGCACCACCTGCAGGTCGAGCTGATCCGCCGCTACCGGGGCGGTGAAACCGACGCGCGGTTGCGCCGCGGCATTCACATCTCGATCAACGGCATCGCGGCGGCGCTGCGCAACACCGGGTGATTTGCTTCTAAATTTATAGCCAACCTGGATTGATGGGCGCCGACCTGCGCCTGAAAACACCCTCAACAGGCCGGTGCGGCGGGGCGCGCCGCCGCCACCCTCAGGGCAGGTCCTTGGTCACCACCGGCTCGTCGGGCGTGGCCGGCCCGACGGTGCCCAGGCGGGCCTTCAGCGACTGCGGCTGGCCGGTCAGCAGGGCGGCGTAGTCGGTGGTGTTGGACAGCACCTTCTTCACGTAGTCGCGGGTTTCGGCGAACGGGATGTTCTCGGCCCAGATGGCGCCTTCCAGCGTCGGGCCGTTGCGCCAGTTGCGCGGCCGGCCCGGGCCGGCGTTGTAGGCCGCGGCCGCCAGGGGCAGCGAGCCGCGGAACTCGTCCAGCGCCAGCTTCAGGTAGCTGGTGCCGATCAGGATATTGGTGTCCAGCTCGTTGATCTGCCCCGGGCTGAAGCCGTCCAGGCCGATCTTGCGCGCCGTCCAACGTGCGGTGGCCGGCATGATCTGCATCAGCCCCGAGGCCCCGACGCCGGAGCGCGCGTCCATGATGAAGCGGCTTTCCTGGCGGATCAGGCCGTACACGTAGGCCGGGTCCAACCCGATCGCGCGGGCCTGGCGCACCACGGCGTCCTGGTGCGGCATGGGAAAGCGCTGGCCGTAGTCCATCACGGCCTGGGTCCGCTCGCTGGTGTTGATGCAGCGGTCCCACACCTGGCGTTGGCAGGCCAGCTCGGCGGCGGCCAGCAGTTCGCGGTCGTTCAGGCCGCCGGGGCTGTGCAGGTTGGTCCAGTAGTTCCATTCGCGCACGCCTTCACTGCGCAGGCCGAGCCCAATGGTCAGCAGGGCCCGGTTCAGGCCCGGATGCTGGCGCGCCCACTGGCGCTCCTCGGCGCTCAGCGCGGGTGGCGCCGGCGGTACGGCTAGCGGGCGGCCGAGTTCTTCCTGCGCCAGTTTTTCGTAGAAGCCGCGCGTGCCGGCCACGCTTTCCAGCAACTGGCGCGCCTGGGCGCGCTCGGGCTCGCCGCTGGCGCGTGCCAGCCGGGCGCGCGCCAGCCAGTAGGTCCAGTCCGGCTGAGCGCGGGCCTCGGCGCTCATGGCCTCGATGGCGCCGCGCACCATGTGCCACTGGCCGGCGCGCAGGCCGGCGCGGGCCTTCCAGGCCAGCAGCTCGTCGGTCAGGTCGGTGTCGCTGACGATCTGGGCGAAATGGCGGGTCGCGTTGTCCTGCAGCTTCAGCGCGGCCTGCTTGCCGATCACGGCCCAGGTCCAGTGGCGCTCCTCGGGCTGCAGTTGCGAGGCCCACTTGCCGTCCATCAGCGCGGCGGCCTGGTCCGGGTCGCTGGTGGCCAGCTTGATCAACGCCAGCGAGGCCAGTTCTTGCCGCTTGCGTGTGACGGCGCCCAGGCGCGAGGCCAGGTAGCGCCCCGGGCTGTTCTGGATCTGCGCCACCTCGGCGGCGACGTCGGGCGCCAGCAGCGCCACGGCGGCGCGCGCCATGGCCGGGCGGTTGGTTTCCATGCCCAGCCGGGCCTTGCGCCAGATGTCCTGGTCGGCCAGCCGGCCGGCCTGGTGCAGCAGGTCGGCGGCCAGCAGGCAGGCGTCGTCCAGATCGCGCTGCCCCAGCCAGTCGGCACGCACCTGTTCGGCGGCCGCCGCGCCGACCGGGCGGCCCTGGCTCAGGTCCATGGCCACCGCGTAGCAGCGCAGCTGGGCGTCGTCGCGCATGCGAAAACGCGGGTGCTCGGCGGCAAAGCTGGCCCAGTCGCGGCGCTTGCCGGCCAGCAGCAGCCAGTCGTTGCGCAAGCGGTCTTCCTGGTAAGTGCCGGCCCAGCGGGCGAGGAAATCCTGCACTTCCAGCCCGCTGGCGTCTTCCAGCCGGGTTTTCAGTTCCCAGTACGCGGCCCAAGGCTCCAGCGCGTGGCCGCGCGCCTGCGGCAGCAGCGCCGCCAGGCGCGCGCGGTCGCCGCGCCGAAAGGCTTCGCGCATGTCCAGGATCACGCTGTCCGGCACGTTGGCGGTGGACAGGGCCAGCGGCGCGGGGGGCGCGGCCGGGGCCGGCTGCGCCAGCGCCAGCGGCAAGTGCGCCGCGCCGCACAACAAGGCCAGGGCGGTCCGGCGCAACGGTGTCAGAATCTTTGGAAACAGCATCGATTGATTATGAGCAAGTTCGACAAAAAAGGGCTGCGCGACCGTCTGGTGCACCAGCGCCTGCATCTGGAAGACCGCCTGGCCCGCGCCGACGCCCTGCAGGACATCCTGCGCATCTGGCTGGTCGGCCGGCCCGACACCGTCATTGGCGCCTACTGGCCGATCAAGGGAGAGTTTGACCCCTTGCCCGCCCTGCACCGCTGGAAGGAGGACGGCGAGCTGATGGACGAGCCGCAGCGCCGTCGCATCGGCCTGCCGGTGGTGGACAAGGTGCACAAGACGTTGACTTTTCTCGCCTGGTACCCCGGCTGCCCGATGGAGGAAGACGCCTACGGCATCCCGAAGCCCAAGGATACCGAACTCATCGTGCCCACACTGCTGGTGGTGCCCTGCGTGGGCTATGGGCCGGGCGGCTACCGGCTGGGCTACGGCGGCGGTTTCTACGACCGCACCCTGGCCGCGCTGCAGCCGCGCCCGTTCACGCTGGGGCTGGGGTTCACCGGCGGCTTTGTCGATGATTTCGAGCCCGAGCCGCACGATCAACCGCTCGACGCCATCCTCAACGACAACGGCGTGGTCTGGCCCGTGGCCGGTCCCTGAGTCAGGGGCCGCAGGGCGGCGCCAGGCTTTATTTTCTTGACGCAAATCAAGCCGCGTCGGCCGTGACGGGCGGATAGTGAAAAGTTCGGCGAGCCCGTTTTCGCCCCCGTTTTACCCACAAAAAAGAAAGAGAGCACCATGGATAAAGCCCGTACTCCTCGCAAGACCCCGGCCAAGGCGCCTGCCAAGACCGCCGCCGCGCGCAAGGCCGCGCCCCGCAAGGCGGCGGCCGTGCCCGACCTGAACAACGACGTGCGCCCGGTGCGCGAGGGCGACACCCCGCCCGTGCTGACGGCCGAGGCCATCGAGACCTTCGTGGTCGAGCGCGCCCAAGTATCCGCGCGCGACAAGCAGCTGGCCGCTGTCAGCCGCCTGCTGGACGACGACAACGCCGGCACCCCGGTCGAGCGCGCGCGCGGCCTGCGCGCCATCCTGGACGGCGCCTCGCCCGACGACCGCAAGGCGCTGCGCAAGGCGCTGACCCATCGGCACGCGAGCGAGGCCGAGAAAGTCAACCCCGACGAGGAGCTGTCCGACGACTGGCGCGACGGCGGCTACCCCTACAAGAACCTGATGCGCCGCGCGACCTACGAAAAAGAGAAGTTCAAGCTGCAGGTCGAGCTGCTGAAGCTGCAGAACTGGGTCAAGGAAACCGGCCAGCGCGTGGTGATCCTGTTCGAGGGCCGCGACGCGGCCGGCAAGGGCGGCACCATCAAGCGTTTCATGGAGCATCTCAATCCGCGCGGCGCGCGCGTCGTGGCGCTGGAGAAACCCACCGACACCGAGCGCGGCCAGTGGTACTTTCAGCGCTACGTGCAGCACCTGCCCAGCCATGGCGAGATCGTGCTGTTCGACCGCAGCTGGTACAACCGCGCCGGCGTCGAGCGCGTGATGGGCTTTTGCAGCGACAAGGAATACGGCGAATTCATGCGCCAGGCGCCCGAGTTCGAGCGTCACCTGGTCAGCAGCGGCGTGCACCTGATCAAGTTCTGGTTCTCCGTCAGCCAGGCCGAGCAGCGCCGCCGCTTCAAGGAGCGCGAAGGCCACCCGCTGAAGCAGTGGAAGCTCAGCCCCATCGACAAGGCCAGCCTGGACAAGTGGGACGACTACACCCGCGCCAAGGAGGCCATGTTCTTCGAGACCGACACCGCCGACAGCCCCTGGACGGTGATCAAGAGCAATTGCAAGAAGCGCGCGCGCCTGAACGGCATGCGCTACGTGCTGCACAAGATGCCCTACGCCAACAAGGATCTGGCCCAGGTCGGCAAGCTCGACCCCCTGATCGTCGGCCGCGCCCACGTGGTGTACGAGCGTGGCGAGAAGCCCCAGGCGCTGATGTGATCGGCGCACCCGCCGAACAGGCGGGTCACCACAGCCCGCCGGTCGGCGGGTTTTTTTTGGGGCTCGGCGTGCCCGGACAGACGCCCGGATGCTGAAGGGTTTTAGGCTTCCCGGGATTGTCTGATCTTTCTGGGTGGCTATTTAAATCATAGCAATCCAGGGGTTTGACTCAGCGCGAGATGGTTACCGTGCCGGTCGGGTTCACCGCCTTGGCCTGATTCGTCAAGGTGTACGGATTGGAGCCGCCGGTCAAGGTGCCGATCAAGGGGTTGATCAGGGGCTTGAGCAGGAAGGGCGCCGGGCTGTTGTCCGGCTCGGGCTCGATCGAGATCACCGCCATGCCGCCGGGCAGGTGCACCGCCGGGTTGATGAAGTCTTGCCCCGGGAACGGCCCGAAGCTGCCTGTGCCGGCCGTCTTGCCCGCGCCGTCGCTGTCGGCACCGCTCACCTGGGTGAAACGCCCGGTGCTCATCGGCACGCCGTTGACCACCACCCAGCCCTCATAGACCCAGCCCTTGGCAGGCAGGGCCGGCAAGCTCAGGCCCGGCTGCGGCGTGCCGTTGACCGGCATCACAAACCAGATGCCCTGGTCGTCCGTGCCCTGGCCGGCGTTGGTCGGCGTGGCCAGCAGGAACTTGCCCGCCGCCTGCGCGAAATCGGTGCCGAAGGCGGCCGGGTGCTGCACGCCCAGGGTGGCGGTGCTGCGCGTGGCGTCGAAGTCGCCGCCCAGCAGGTGGATGTCGGAGGCCGAGGGGGCGTCGTTGACGGCCGGCTCGATGGTCAGCACGTAGGCGGTGGCCGCGTCGGCGTCGGAGCGTTCCACCGAGAAGGTGCTGGTGCTCAGCGCGCCGCTGGCGTTGACCGTGAAGCGGCCGGCCGATTTGGCCTTGCCGCCCACCAGCAGCCAGCCTTCGTACACCGCGCTGGCGCCCAGGTTCTCCAGGCCGGCGATCTTCAAAGTCAGCGTCGCCATGTCGTTGGACGAGCCGCCGCCGCAGGCCGTCAAGGTCGCGGCGGTGCAGCACAAGGTCAGTAGCTTGAGTTTCATCAGATTTCCCGTGTCGTATGGACGGCCGAGCGCCTCGCACGAACCCGGCACGCGCCACGCCGCGTGCCAGCCCCCTCCAGCGCATCGTCCTGTTCCCCAAAAAGGCTCTGCCGGAAAGAGGTGCTTTCGGCGAGCCGGCCTGTGCCGCCACGCGGTTCGCCCGCTGTCGCGGGGAAACGCCGTGAAGGCTGGGGTGATTCGGGCCGGCCGTGGGGCCGGTTACAGGCAATTGTTAAGATCGCCAGAAGCTTCGGGCGGCGGCGTTCAGTCCACGCCGTCCGGCTCGTCCGGGTCTGGCCCTTCGCCGGTCACCGCGCGGGTGGCGGCGGCCTGGGCGGCGATCCACTCGGCGAAGGCCTGCACCTCGGGCCGCTGGCCGCTGCGTGGGGCCGTCAGCAGCCAATAGGCCATGGGCGAGTGCAGGCGCGTGCCGGAGAAGATCTCGATCAGCTCGCCGCGCCCCAGCGCCTCGGACACCAGGGGCGGGCGCGCCAGCACGATGCCCTGGCCGCTCAGCGCCGCCTGCGCCATCTGGTAGGCGTAGTTGAAGCTCAGCCAGCGCTTGGGCTGGGCGTCCTGCAGGCCGTTGGCGTCCAGCCAGCGGCGCCAGGTCAGCCACTCCAGGTGCGGGGTGTAGGCGTCGCCGGCCTCGATCAAGGTGTGCGCCAGCACGTCGCGCGGGGTGGTCAGGGGCGGGCCGCCCTTGATCAGCCAGGGGCTGGCCATGGGCGTGACCGATTCGCCAAACAGCCGCCGCGCGCCGCTCGGCATGCGCGATGGCGAGGCGTAGCGGATGGCGATGTCGATGTCCATCAACTCCAGATCGAAGGCGGTGTCCGAGGCGTCGATGCGGATGTCGATGTCGGGGTGCGCGCGCTGGAAGGCTTCCAGGCGCGGAATCAGCCACATCGACGCGAACGAGGCGAAGGTGGTCACGCTGACCTGCTTGCGCCCGGCGCTCTGGCGGATGTGCCGCACCGCGGTGTCGATGCGCGGCAGCGCCTGGGTCACGGCTTGCAGCAGCTGGGCGCCGGCGGCCGTCAGCTCCACCGCGCGCGTATGGCGCAGAAACAGCGGCACGCCGACCTCGTCCTCCAGCGCCTGGATCTGCCGGCTGACGGCCGACTGGGTCAGCGCCAGCTCCTCCGCCGCCATGCGGAAGTTGAGGTAGCGCGCCACCGCCTCGAAAGCCCGCAGATGGCCGGCCTGGACCGGGCGGGAGCGCAGATGGGTCTGGGAGTGCAGCATGGTTATTGATGCGGTATGCGAATCAATAGCGTGACGGGATTTCATTGGACTGTCAACGGGGATCGGGCGCATCATCCGGCTACCGATTAATTCCTATTTGATGATTGTTCAGGAGCCCGACATGTCCTCCTTCGACGCCTGCCTGCCGTTTGCCCGCGCCCACCTGGCCACCGAGAGCTGGACCCTGGCGCCGGGCCGCGCCATCGCCCTGCGCGCGGCGCAGCCGGGCGTGCTGTTCGTGCGCGCCGGGGCGCTGTGGGCCACCTGCGACGGGCCGCACACCGGCCACGCCGGCGGCCCGGCGGGCGACGAACACCTGCGCCCCGGCAGCCGGCTGCGTGTGCAGGCAGGGCAACGCTGGGTGCTGGAGCCGATCCACGCCCACCCCGGCACCGCCGCCCGCGCCGAACCGGTGACGCTGATCTGGCAGCCGCTGACGCGCGCCGACGCCTGGCGCGCCAGCGTGGCCGGGCCGGCGGCCGAACTGCGCGCCGCGCTGGGCCATGCCGGCGGGGCCCTGGCCCGGCTGCTGCGGGGCCTGTGGGGCTGGCGCCGGGCCGGGCGTGGGCTGTCTGCGTAGAGGTTCCGCGTGCTTTTAATTTAATAGCACGTCTGGAAGAATCCACGCCGACCAAGGCCTGAAAACCCGTGTGCCGGTGGGCCTGGGGCGGCCCGCCCCAGGCGGTGGCGCGCCGGATTTGATGTAGGCTTGTATCCGATTGCCCGACAACAAACGGAGACACCATGTCCAAGCCGCTGACCCCCGCCGAGATGGCCCTGCGCGATGCCGCGCGCGAATACCACCGCAGCCCCACGCGCGGCAAGATCGAGATCACCCCCACCAAGCCGCTGTCCAACCAGATCGATCTGTCGTTGGCCTATTCGCCCGGCGTGGCCTACCCCTGCCTGGACATTCAGGCCGACCCGTCCAAGGCGGCCGAGTACACCTCGCGCGGCAACCTGGTCGGCGTGGTGACCAACGGCACCGCCGTGCTGGGCCTGGGCGACATCGGGCCGCTGGCCGGCAAGCCGGTGATGGAAGGCAAGGGCTGCCTGTTCAAGAAGTTCGCCGGCATCGACGTGTTCGACATCGAGCTGGCCGAGCGCGACCCCGACAAGCTGGTCGACATCATCGCCGCGCTGGAGCCGACGCTGGGCGGCATCAACCTGGAAGACATCAAGGCGCCCGAGTGCTTCTACATCGAAAAGAAGCTGCGCGAGCGCATGAACATCCCGGTGTTCCACGACGACCAGCACGGCACCGCCATCATCTCGGCCGCCGCCCTGCTGAACGGCCTGGAGCTGGTGGGCAAGAAGATCGAGGAGGTCAAGCTCACCGTCAGCGGCGCCGGCGCGGCCGCCATCGCCTGCCTGGACGTGATGGTGGCGCTGGGCGTGCAGACGTCTAACGTGTTCGCCTGCGACTCCAAGGGCCTGATCTACGCCGGCCGCCCGGGCGGCTTTGACGAGAGCAAGGCACGCTACGCCCAGCCCGACACCGGCGCGCGCACCCTGGCCGACGTGGTCAAGGGCGCCGACGTGTTCCTGGGCTGCTCGGCCCCCGGCGTGCTGACGCAGGAGATGGTCAAGACCATGGGCGACAAGCCCATCATCCTGGCGCTGGCCAACCCCGAGCCCGAAATTCGCCCCGAGGAAGCCAAGGCCGCGCGGCCCGACTGCATCATCGCCACCGGGCGCTCGGACTACCCCAACCAGGTCAACAACGTCCTGTGCTTCCCCTACATCTTCCGTGGCGCGCTGGACTGCGGCGCCACCAAGATCACCGAGGAGATGAAGCTGGCCTGCGTGCGCGAGATCGCCGACCTGGCCAAGGCCGAGACCAGCGCCGAGGTGGCCGCCGCCTACGCCGGCAAGGACCTGCAGTTCGGCCCCGACTACATCATCCCCACGCCGTTCGACCCGCGCCTGATCCTGCGCATCGCGCCGGCGGTGGCGCAGGCGGCCGTGGCCTCCGGCGTGGCCGAGCGGCCCATCGCCGACCTGGACACCTACCGCATGAGCCTGGAGCGCTTCGTCTACCAGACCGGCATGGTGATGCGCCCCGTCTACGCCAAGGCCAAGGCCGTGCCGATGGAAGGCAAGCGCGTGGCCTTCGCCGAGGGCGAGGACGAGCGGGTGCTGCGCGCCGCCCAGATCGCCATCGACGACCGCCTGGCCCAGCCGATCCTGATCGGTCGCCCGGCCGTGATCGAGGCGCGCATCAAGAAGGCCGGCCTGCGCCTGCGCCTGGGCCAGGACGTGCAGTGCGTCAACCCCGAGGACGACCCGCGGTTCCGCCAGTACTGGGAGACCTACCACGGCCTGATGGCGCGCAACGGCGTCAGCGTGGAGGCCGCCAAGGCCACCGTGCGCCGCTCCACCACCACCATCGGCGCGCTGATGGTGCGCCTGGGCGACGCCGACGCGCTGCTGTGCGGCACGCTGGGGCGTTTCGACGCCCACCTGGACCACATCCGCGACGTCATCGGCGTGGAGCCCGGCGCACCCGGCTACGCCACGCTGAACGCGGTGATGATGCCCAACCGCACCCTGTTCGTGACCGACACCTACGTCAACGAGGAGCCCAGCGCCGAGCTGCTGGCCGCCATCGCCAAGATGGCCGCCGAGGAAGTGGGCAACTTCGGCCTGCCGCCCAAGGTGGCGTTTGTCTCGCACTCCAACTTCGGCTCGTCCAAGCGCCCCTCGGCGCTGAAGATGCGCAAGGCGCGCGATCTGTTCCGCGAACTGGCGCCAGGCATCTCTTGCGACGGCGAAATGCACGGCGACAACGCCTTGTCGGCGGCGCTGCGCGGTCAGGCGGTGCCCGACAGCTCGCTCGACGGCGAGGCCAACCTGCTGATCTGCCCCAACCTGGACGCGGCCAACATCCTGTTCAACGTGCTCAAGATCACGGTCGGCCACGGCGTCACCATCGGCCCCATCCTGCTCGGCACCGCCGCCCCGGCGCACGTGCTGACGCCCTCGGCCACGGTGCGCCGCCTGGTCAACATGACGGCGTTGGCGGTGGCCGAGGCCCGGGCGCGCCGCCCTGCCTGATCGGGCAGGGGCATCGACGCCCTAAAAAGGAAAAAGCCCCGCGGCATGCCGCGGGGCTTTTTCGTGGGCACCGCCGGGCCGCGTGGCTACTGGCGGATGGCTTCCACCGTGGCCAGGATGCGCACTTCCTTGGGGGCCACCATGGGCAGGCCGTAGGTCACGCCCCACAGGGTGCGGTCGATGGTGGCCTCGAAATCGCCGCCACATACGTCGCGCTTGAGCATCGGGTTGACGTAGCAGTTGAACTGCCGGGCCTGGAGCGTCACCGGGTGGGTCTGGCCCTTCAAGGTCAACTGGCCCTCGACGGCGCGCAAGGTGTTGCCCTGGAAGACGAACTTGCTGCCGACGAACTTCGCCGTGGGGTATTTGGCGGCGTCGAAGATGTCGGCGCTCTTCAAGTGCTGGTCGAAATCGGCCACGCCGCTGGAAATCGAATTGATGTCGATGGTCAGCTCCACGCGGCCGGTCTTGGCGGCGGCGTCGTACTGGATGGTGCCGGCTTGCTTGTCGAAGCGCGCGCGGTTGACGCTGGCGCCGAAGTGACCGATTTCGAAGCGTGCAAACGTGTGCGTCGGCTCGGTCGTGTAGTCGGCGGCCTGGGCCGACAAGGCCGTGGCGAGGAGGGTGGCGACAGCCAGGGCGGTCGATGGACGCATGAAGAAAAATCCTTTCAAGGAGGTTGATGAAACGGCCCACCCGGGGCCCGCGGGCGGCGCGACGCGCTCAGGGGCCCGGTCGATCGGCCGCCAGGGTGACCATGGCCACCGGCTCGGGTTGCAGCAAGGTGCCCTCGCGCAGCCCTTTCCAGGTCGCCATGCTGAGCAGCACGATGACCAGCGACGCGAAGGCCAGGGCCATCATGGCCGGCACCTGCGCGAAGCTGTCGTGCACGGCCAGGCGCAGCGTCAGGGCGGCAAACGAGGCCAATGGGAAGCCCATCGACCAGAACCCGATGGCGAACGGCTGCGCCAGCATGCGCCGCGTCACCTGCAGGCTCCACAGCAGGCACAGCAGCGCCACGCCCCAGCACATCCAGGCCAGCACCGGCGGGCCGCCCAGTTGCAGGACGCTGCTGCCGATCACCGCCGGCGGCGCGACGGTGATGAAGACGGTGGGCAGCAGGCGCTCCGGCCACGGTCCCTGGCTGGCGATGCGCACCAGCAGCAGGGTCAGCAGCACCGGCCACAGCAGCACGCCGATGCCGAATTGCGCCGCCGACCAGGCCGTGGCCCCCAGCGACACGCCGGCCAGCGGCGCCAGCACGTTGCCCACCACCGGCACGATCAGCGCCGGGGTCAGGGCGTGCCAGCCCAGGGCCTGGCTCTTGTCGGGGCTGAGCCAGCGCGTGATCACCCACAGCGTCACGCCGAACTGCGCCAGCGAGCCGATCCACCACAGCACCGCCACCCAGGTCTCGGCGCCAAACAGGGTCAGGGCCAGGGTGGCCAGCAGAATCAGCGACACCGGCAGGGTGGCGAAGAAGGCGTGCCGCACCGGGTGTTTCAGGTCGCCGGCCACGGCTTCGGGGTAGTGCTGCCAGCGCAGCCACGACAGCACGGCCAGGGTCAGGAACAGCAGCGCCGCCACACCGCCCAGCACCAGCGCGCCCGCGCCGGCCATCTCGCCCAGCATGGGCATGGCGCGCGACCAGGCCAGGGCCAGGCCGGCCACGCTCATCACCATGGCGAAGCAGTTGGGCGCAAGGTATTTCAGGGCGTCGGGGTGGTGGGGCATGGGGTCATCATGCCACGACCTGATCGCTCTTTATTTGATAGCTGTCATGGAAGACGCCATGCCGGCTGATGCCTTGTTTTTAGTGCGCTTTGGCGACCGGATCAAGCCCCGTGGCGCGGATCACGCCGGCCGCCGCGGGCGACGCCAGGTAGCGGATGAAGCGGCGCGCGCCTTCCGGGTTGGGCGCGCCCTGCACGATGCCGGCCGAGAAGAACACCTTCTGTTGCACCTCGTCCGGCAGCGGGCCCAGGTAGTCCAGTTCGGTGAACGTCAGCAGCTCGCTCACCTGCTGAAAGCCCAGCTCGGCGTCGCCGCGCGCCACCACCGCACCGACACGCTCGCTCATGATCTTGCGCGACTTGTCCTGGATCTGCCCCCACACGCCCAGGCGCGGGAACAGGTCCTCGGACAGGTAGGTGCCGCTGGCGCTGGCCGAATAGGCGATGGAGCGCGCGCCCAGCAGCGAGGCCTTGAGCGCCGGCACGGTGCTCACGTCCGGCCGCGGCGTCGTGCCCTTGCGCACCGACGCACCGATGAGCGAACGGCCCAGGTCCACCTTGCTGCCCGCCTGCGCCTGGCCCTGCGCGACGAATTTGTCCAGCGCGTTATCGGCCAGGATGATGATGTCGAACTTTTCGCCCCGCGCCAGACGGCTGGGGATCGAATCGGGCGCGTTGCCGATCGAGGCGCCGTAGCTGCTCACGATCTTCACCCCGCTGGCCGCCTCGTACAGCGGCGCCAGCGTCTGGTAGGCGGCGGTGAAGCCGCCGGAGCTGAGCACCCGCACCTCGCCGACGACGGGCGTCGGCGCCGCCGCGTCGGCGCGCGGTGTCTGCAGGTTGGGCGTGCTGCAAGCGCCCAGCAGGGCCAAGGCGCCGGCGACGACGGCACGGCGGGTCCAGCGGATGGGGGTGTGGCGCATGGCGGTCTCCTCGGTTCTTGTGCTCAGTCTTCTTTCATCTGCGCGGCCTTGACGATGGGCGCCAGGCGCTTTTGCTCGTCGGCCAGGAACTTGGTGAAGTCGGCGCGCGAGCCGCCCACCGGGTCGATGCCCTGCGGAATCAGGCGCGCGCGCAGCTCGGGCGACTTGAGCGCCGTGTTCACCGCCTCGTTGACCTTGTTCAGAATGTCCTCGGGCGTGCCCTTGGGCGCGAACACCCCGCTCCAGTGGCCGATGAAGACGTTGCCAAAACCCTGCTCCTGCGCCGTGGGCAGGTCCGGCAGGGCGGCGATGCGGCGGTTCCAGGTGGAGGCCAGGGCCTTCAGCTTGCCGCCCTTGATCTGCGGCAGCACCACCAGGCTGGCCTCGGAGGTGGCGTCGACCTGCTTGCCGATCACCGCCACCACGCCTTCGCTGCCGCTCTTGTAGGGGATGATCTGCAGCTTGGCGCCGGCGCCCACTTTCAGCATCTCGGCCACGAAGTGCGGCGTGCTGCCGGTACCGGCGGTCGAAAAGTTAAGCCCCTGACCTTGCTTGGACGCCGCCACCAGCGACTTCAGATCCTTGTAGGGCGAATCGGCCGGCACCACGATGACCGAGGGGCTCACGGCCATCATCACCACCGGCACCAGCGCGTCGGGGGCGTAGGGCATCTTGGCCTTGATCAGCGGGTTGGTGATGATGCCGCCGGCAGGCGCCAGAAACGTATAGCCATCGGGCGCGCTCTTGGCCACGATGTCCGAGCCCAGCACCGAGCCCGCGCCCGGCTTGTTGTCGATGATGATGGGCTGGCCCAGTTGCTTGCTGGCGGCCTCGGCCACCGCACGCGCCACCAGGTCGTTGGCGCCGCCAGCGCCAAAAGGCACCACGAACTTGATGGGCTTGGTGGGCCAGTCGGCCGCGTGGGCGGACAGGCTGGCGCACAGACCGACGGCCAGCGCCAAAGTGGTGTGCAACAAGGGTTTCATCGGGATCGGTCTCCGGGGTTTGGGAATGCCGTGATGCTAGGGCGACGGTCGCTTGGTGTGAATTGCATCTTTATGCAAAATTAATGCATGTCGCGCATGAATTTCGACCTCACTGAACTGCAGGCCTTCGTCGCGGTGGCCGACCGCCAGAGCTTTCACCTGGCGGCCGAGGCCTTGCACCTGTCGCAACCCGCGTTGAGCCGGCGCATCGACAAGCTGGAGGCCGCGCTGGGCACGCCGCTGCTGGCGCGCACCACCCGGCGCGTATCGCTCACCGCCACCGGGCGCGACTTTCTGGTGCCCGCCCGCACCGCCCTCAGCGGGCTGGAGGACGCGGTGCTGCGCCTGGCCGGCAGCACCGCGCTGCGCCACGGCCGCGTCGGGCTGGCCTGCATCCCGTCGTTTGCGGCGCAGGTGCTGCCGCCGATCCTGGGGCAGTTCAGCGCCCGCTTCCCGGGCGTGCGCGTGCACCTGATCGATGACAGCGCCAGTGCCGTGCTGGCAGCGGTGACCGGCGGGCAGGCCGACCTGGGCATCGACTTCGTGGGCGCGCAGGAGGCCGATGTGCAGTTCACCCCGCTGGGGCGCGAGCCCTACGTGCTGGTGCTGGCGCGCACCCACGCGTGGGCGCGGCGCCGCCAGGTGCGCTGGGCCGAGCTGGCGGGCCAGCGCATGGTGGCCGTGTCACGCCGCAGCGGCAACCGGGTGCTGATCGACCACGCGCTGGCCCAGCTGGCCGAGCGCCCCATCGCGTTCCACGAAGCCGAGCACGTGGCGGGCGCCCTGGCGCTGGTCGACGCTGGCCTGGGCATGGCGGTGCTGCCGCGTCTGGGGCTGCCGGTGCAGCACGCCACGCTGACGGCGGTGCGCCTGGTGGAGCCGCATGTGGAGCGCGCGCTGGGGCTCATCACCTCCACGGTCCGTCCTCTGCCGCCGGCCGCGTCTGCCTTGCACGACCTGGTGCGCGCGGCCTTGCCGGGGCGCTGGCTGGCGCCCATGTAGGGCGCTTGGGAGTCTCGCCGACGTCGCCACGCCGTCGGACACAGTCAACGTCGATGCTTTTATTTTGATAGCAATAAGCTGTTTATCGACGCCGACATCCGGCCAAAAAAGGTCCAAGCCAGATCATCCATCGGGCGCTGAATAAGCAAATGAGAAATCAGTCGTTCCCATGAACGGGCACGGCGGATAAAGATCGCGGCCAGCTTCAATCCACCGCGTTCACAGGAGTTCCGCATGTCCACCCCCACCCGCCGCACCGCGCTGCACGCCCTTGCCGCAGCCGCCCTGACCGCCGCCGCCCCAGCCGCCTTGGCGCAGGCGAAAGAGCTGACACTGCTCAACGTCAGCTACGACCCCACGCGTGAGTTTTATGTCGAGTTCAACAAGGCGTTTGCCGCGCACTGGAAGGCCAAGACCGGTCAGATCGT
>Ga0209572_1000163_pt1 | contig 140730 bp, 134 predicted proteins | sample EBPBio232012_DNA_FD_185867 | JGI IMG/M metagenome (GOLD analysis project Ga0209572, IMG submission 185867) | Wastewater treatment Type I Accumulibacter community from EBPR Bioreactor in Madison, WI, USA - Reactor 1_1/23/2012_ DNA (SPAdes)... | ecosystem: Engineered > Bioreactor > EBPR >...
TACAACAATGAACGCCCTCACTCCGCACTCGGAATGAAGGCCCCGATCCCCTTTCTCAAGGAATACCAAAACCAATGAACACCCAACTCACCCCTCCTTCGGTGTCCACAGAAAAGGGCTCACTCCACCGTACTCTTCGGAATGACCCTTCTCTCCACTAGCGGTCTCGGTTCCTATGCTGAAATGAGCGAACTGACTGACACTCGTCTCGGCTCGCGACTCGCAACGATGGTGATCGCCCCGCAAAATCCACCGCTCCCGGTCTGTCAGAACTGCGTTGGCGGAACGTATATCCATAAGCAGGATAAACGATTCGAGGAAAGCTGCTGGCTTATGGATAGTGAAAAACCCTATCGAATGTACGAATGGTCGTGCCGAAGATTCTCCTGCGATTCGGGGAAGTTCTACTATCAAAGAAGCTCGGACACACCCGCGGGTTGCTTCGATCATAAGTACGTAGCAGCCTGCCCCAGTGACAGTTGTTCGCCGCAGGAATAGCAATGCAAAAGGGATTCACACTCATCGAGCTACTGGTTGTGATCGGCGTGATCGCGATCATAGCAGGGATCGTCCTTCCCACACTGGCCCAAGGGAAGGAGAGAGCAAAGAAGGCTGACGACATCAGCCGCTTGCGGCAAATGGCGATAGCGCAATCCCTCTACCAAAGCAACCACGATCAGAAAGTTGCGTTGAGTGTGATCCCTCTCGTACAAGAGGGATTGGTTCCAGTAGCTTTAGCGTGCAGTACCAGGGACTATTCGCGCGACGGAATCGCCAATGAGCTAGTGCGGCAAAACCAGGGTAGCCCTGCTGTTGGCCCATTTGTGGAGGCGGCGTTCAGGCATAGCTTTGTCGGTATCGCAGAGCATGGCTACTCGATACTATTCGACAAGCACATAGTAAACTCAAGAAGTCCAGGCTGGCTCGTAAACCTCGTCGAGGCAGATATCCCCGACAATGGCGTCATTGGTGCAGCAACTGGCAGCTACCAACGACTCTTATTGGAAGGTTCGGTGGTTCAACGGAAGTGAAATGGTCGAGGTCGTACCAGGCTCGGGTGGCGAAGTGGGTGTCCACCCGATACTCCTTTACGTAGATGAGGACGCAGAATGGATCTTTCAAAACAAACTTTAACTCTCCGATTCACAATCCTTGGAGTGCTGTTCTATTCAATAACGCAAATCGTGTTTGCGTTGGTCATCAATTCAGGCAATCCAATTCCTCAGTGGAAAGTGCTCCTTTTCGCACTGATAACTCTTCTGTTAGCAGCGATCATTGGCACGCTTGTATCTAAGCACAGAGCGATCTGGATCGGAGTGACTGGCGTCTCCACAGCAGTGATCGCTTGCACGGTAATCGCAATCGAAACCAATCTTCGCTTTCCCGATGTTGCTGCGCAGCTAGGAGTAGGGAGTTACGTGATTCCAGCTATTCGCTGGCTTGCGTGTGGCCTGGCAGCGGCTTGGGTCGCAACCGCTCTCCCCAAAGACCTTCGACCAAGAAGAAAGCCGAAGCAAAACTCTCCGTCAGCGAACTCGTCTGGCGTGAAGCCCCTCGAATTGTAAACCTTCCCTGGGGAACCCCCTCCCCAGGGACTTGCCTGATTCCCGGGTAATCCTCGGGGCATGTCCACGCGCATCGAAAAAGATAGCCTTGGCGACGTCCACGTGCCCATCGACGCCTATTGGGGAAGCCAGGCCGAGCGGAGCCGACACCTCTTCCAGATCAGCGGCCTCACCGAACATCCCCGGATGATCGATGCCTATGTTTATCTGAAGAAAGCCTGCGCCGTCGCGAACACCGAACTCGGGCTCCTGAGCAAGGAGCAAGGAGATGCCATCGTGCAAGCCTCCGACGAAGTGCTGGGCGGCCAGTTGCGCGATCAATTCCCGGTCGATGTCTTCCACATGGGAGCGGGCACCAGCTTCAACATGAATGTCAACGAGGTGCTTTCCAACCGCGCCGAGGAGATCCTGGGAGGCAAAAAGGGCGATTACAGCAAGGTCAATCCGAACGACCACGTGAACTACGGGCAGTCGACCAACGACACCTTCCCCACCGCCATGCGCGTGATGGCCCGCCTGATGATGGAGCCGCTGTTTGAGCAAGTTGACCGCCTCGAAGAGGCGCTCCTCGCCAAAGGCAAAGAATTCGACCACATCCTGAAGAGCGGTCGAACGCACCTTCAGGATGCCGTGCCCATCCGGCTCGGTCAGGAGTTCACCGCCTACGCGGTTAGCGTGAAGCGCGCCCGGGCATGGCTGGAGAAAGCCGCCCACGAGCTCGAAGAACTAGGCATCGGGGGCTCCGCTGCGGGCACAGGTCTCAACACCCACCCCGACTACCGATTCCGCGTCGTGGATCTTTTGAAGGAATACACCGGTATCCCGTTCCGACCGACCGAAGACCTGCGCGAAGCGATGCAGAGTCAGCTGTGCATGGCGGGTCTCGCCGCTGGTCTTCGGGTTCTGTGTCTGGAACTCACCCGGATCACCAACGACCTGCGCCTTCTCTGCTCCGGGCCCCTCACTGGTCTGGCCGAGATCGTGCTGCCTCCGGTTCAGCCGGGCAGTTCGATCATGCCGGGCAAGGTGAACCCGAGCATGGCGGAGAACATGAACCTGGTTCTGTTCCAGGTGCTGGGCCAGTGCCAGTCGCTGGACTACTGCGTGCAAGCGGGTCAGCTCGAGCTCAACGTGATGATGCCGAGCATGGCGTTTTCCGCCCAGTTCTCGCTTCAAATCCTCGCCAAAACGATCGAGACCTACACCGACAACTGCATCGTGGGAATCACGGCAAACGAGGATACGTGCAAGCATTACGCCGAAACTTCCCCAAGTCTCGCCACGGCTTTGAACGCCCACATCGGATACAAGGCAGCGGCGGATGTGGTGAAGACCGCGCTTGCCGAGAAGAAAACCATCCCGCAAGTGGTGCGCGAAAAGGGTCTGCTGGACGAGGAGACTCTGCAAAAGAGCCTGGATCCCGCCCTGCTCACCGAACCCGGAATTCCGGGTAAGTAGCGCAGGCAACGAGCCACCGGCCCGTGAAAATTCGGGAAATCGCACCGATTCCCCGTAATTTCACGGGCCCAATCTTTACACTTTTTTGACGGTATTCCGATAGAATGGTTTCCAAGTGAAACTTCGCTCGGCTTTGTCGGGCGTGGAAGATCGTTTTTTGGATCGAGGAACCCCATATGAAACTCACTTCTAGTGCCAAGCTGGCGCTTGCTTTTGCCGCAATCTCGGTACCGTTCGCATCCCAGGCGCTTGTTCGCCGACACGACGTTGCCGATTCTCAGTACACGACCTTCGGGAACAACGCCGCTTTTGCCGGAGTGGGCAGCGTTTTCGCCACCAACAATGGTTCGAGCGGAGCCAGCGGAACCGGAACCCTGATCAGCTCGCGATGGATGCTGACGGCGGCCCACGTGACCAGCGGTTTTAGCCAGGTTCAGTTCACGGTCGGTGGCAACACCTACACGTCAACGAATATCGTCTACACCCCAACGGCCTGGACGCTTTCCAACGGCTTTGACCTCGCCTTGGTGCAGTTCACGACCGATGTCGTGGGCGCCGCCCCGATCGGTCTGTACAGCAACACCGACGAAATCGGAAAGGTGGGTGTCGGTGTCGGTTTCGGAACCACGGGCACGGGGATCACGGGTGGCAACTCCTTTGATGGCCTGAAGCGCGCAGGTCGAAACGTCGTGGACGGCTTCGCTGACTTCGGCGGCGGCCCCAACAACAAAATCCTCTGGGCCGACTTCGACAGCGGCAGCAGCGCCGATAACTTCTCTGGCACGGCAACTCAGCAAGATCTGGAGTTCGGCGTGGACGCAGGCGACTCCGGCGGAGCTCTCCTGATCCAAGATGGCTCGACCTTCAAGCTCGCGGGTGTGACGAGCTTCAAGGCATCTTGGGACGGAATCAACAACCAAGACTACGGCGACATCAGCGGCTGGGTTCGGGTTTCCCAACACCTCGACTGGATCCAAACCACCAGCGGCGTGCCGGAACCGGCGACCATGACGATCCTCGCCCTGGCCGCTCTTGCCAAGAAGCGCAAGGCCAAGAAAAACAGCTAATCCACTGGGGATTCTCAAGACCAGCCCGGAGCCGAAATTCGTGCTCCGGGCTGATCTATTTGGGGGCGGGCTATACTGAGAATCTATGCTCAATGTGGAGTCGCAGGGGCCGGTTCTCAAGCTCACGCTGAACCGTCCGGATGTGCGAAATGCGTTCAATGGTGAGTTGATCTCCGCCCTCACTCAGGCGTTTCGCGGGATGGATGAATCGATCCGAGCAGTCGTGCTGCGGGGCGAGGGCAAAGCCTTTTGCGCCGGCGGAGATTTGAATTGGATGCGCGAAGCCGCCACCTACACCAAAGAGCAGAATCGCGATGATGCCCTCCGCCTCGCCGAGCTCTTTGAAGCGATGGTTTCCTGTCCTGCCGTCATTGTCGCCCAGATCCACGGGGCCGCATTCGGCGGAGGCACGGGACTCGTGGCGTGTTCCGATGTCGCGGTGGCGGCTCAAGGAACCAAGTTCAGCTTCAGCGAAGTTCGGCTCGGGCTGGTGCCTGCCACGATTTCGCCGCATGTGATCACAAAAATCGGTTCGGGTCACGCGCGGGCGCTCTTCACCACGGGCGAAGTTTTCGACGCCGAGAAGGCCTTACGGATCGGACTGATCCACGATGCCTGCGACGAATCGCAGCTAGGCGAGATGGTTCGCGCGAAGGTGAATGATGTCTTGCGCAACGGCCCGCGGAGCGTGGCCCGCAGCAAACAGCTGGCCCTCGAGGCCACTTTGGAGAAGCAAGCGGCGGCTCACCTCCTCGCAGAAGTTCGAGCAGGCGAAGAAGCCCGGGCCGGAATCGCAGCCTTTCTCGACAAGCAACCCGCACCCTACGTCACCCAGTGGGAGGATCAATGAAACTTCTTGTCGCAAATCGTGGCGAAATCGCGGTCCGCGTGATCCGCGCGGCCAAAGAGATGGGCATCCCGACCGTCGCGGTGGCGAGCGATGCTGATCTCCACGCGATGCACGCGCTCCTTGCCGATGAGGTCGTTCATCTGGGCGCCCCTGAGCCGAGCGCGAGCTATTTGGATATCGACAAGATTGTCGGCGCAGCCCTCACTACAGGCGCGACGATGATCCATCCTGGCTATGGATTCCTCAGCGAGCGCGCCGAGTTCGCCGAAGCCTGCGAGGCGGCAGGAATCACCTTCATCGGCCCCAGCCCGAGTGCTATGCGCAAGTTAGGGGCAAAAATCGACGCAAAGCAACTCGCCGTCGAAAACGACGTACCCATCACCCCAGGTTTCTTCGAACCTGGAGCGAGCCTGAATCAGCTTAAAATCGCCGCGAATCAGATCGGATTCCCGGTCATGCTCAAGGCCTCTGCGGGGGGCGGCGGACGCGGCATGCGTGTCGTCCGCGATCCGAGCGAATTCGATAGTGCCTGTCGTCTCGCGCAAGAGGAGGCGCTCAAGGCCTTCGGCGATGACGCCATGATGGTCGAGAAGCTCATCGAAAAGCCTCGCCACATTGAGGTTCAGGTACTTGCAGACAAACATGGACAAATCGCGTGCTTGTTTGAGCGGGAGTGCTCGCTTCAGCGACGCCACCAAAAAGTCGTAGAAGAAGCGCCCAGCCCCGTCATGACGGACGATTTGTGGCAGAAAATGCGCGAATCTGCTACTCGATTGATCGCCGCAGCGGAGTATCACGGCGCGGGAACCGTCGAATTCATGGTGGACGACGCGACCGGAGCATTCTATTTCCTCGAAGTCAACGCCCGACTCCAAGTCGAGCACCCCGTGACTGAGGCGATCACCGGCGTGGATCTCGTGCAGGCACAGATTCATATTGCTTTAGGCGAGAAACTTGAACTTCCGGCCGCCATCATGGCGGGCGATCGGAGCGCCATCCAAGGCCACGCGATCGAGCTTCGGGTCGTTGCCGAAGACCCTGCCCATGGGTTCCTGCCGAGCGTCGGAAAGCTCCTGGCGATGCAGGCTCCCGTCGGCCCCGGCATCCGGTTCGACACAGGGTTCGCGGGCGGAGATGAAATCAGCCGGTTCTACGATTCCCTCATTGCCAAGCTGATTGTCCATGCCCCGACGCGAACCGCCGCGATCAACCGCCTCGATTCGGCGCTGCGCGAAACCCATGTGCTCGGAGTGAAGACAAACATCTCCTACGCCCGAGACCTCCTCGCCCACCCGGACTTCGCCACTGCCCAGTTCGACACAGGGTTCTTGGGCCGCGAGTTCGGGGACTGGAAGCCTCAAGCGGGCGTGCCCGAAGAGCTCGGCGCGATTCTTGCCGCCGCGACAACCGGCCCAAGCTCACCCACCCTCGCAGCAGGTGCGAAGGCCGAACGGAGCCCCGCATGGGCTCAAAGTGACGGTTTTCGGAACGCGCGGTAACCATTTTCCGTAGGTTCTTGAGGCTCAACCAGACATGGACGACAAGCAGGTTTTTTCGGAGAAAGAAGCAGCCGATTTGGTGCTGGAGGCGGTCAGGCTTCAGGAGCAATCATCAAGCTCCACCGACAGCTACACCCCGGGAATCAGTTACACGGAGCTCCTGCGGATCGCAGGAGATGTCGGGGTGGATGAGAAGTATCTCCGCGAGGCGGTGAATACAAAAAAGAGTCGCAAAGTTACTGAAAACTGGCCGACCTTCATGGGCTGGCCGCTTTCGAGCAAGATCGAACGAGTGGTGGACTACGAGATCAGCCCGGACAATTTCGACATCGTCGAACCGGAAATGACCACTCCGAGCATGCGTGCCTATGGCGCAGCCTACATCCCCAAAACCCTCGGCCGCACGATCACAAGCACGCTCTACGAGCAAACGTATTACGCGAACATGAAGGTGAGCTCACGCAATGGTCGCACCAAAATCGAAAGCCAGGTGATGAGCTATGCCTACGCCTTTCCCGTTTCACTGGCGATTGCCGGGAGCGGGGCCACGATGGCGGCGTTGAGCAAGGGCGGCCCGGCAAGCATTGTCGCCATTGTGATGCTGCTCGGGGCCGTCGCCGCGTGGTTTGGAGGCCAGGCGTTGGCGAGGTCGGACATCCGTAAAGCCAAAGAGCGGGTGGATCGCATCGCAGATCTCGTGCTCGACGAAGCGGCCTCGCTGGACGACCCGAAACTCCGTGACAATCTGAAAAACACTCAGGCTGCCAACCGAGCCGAGCAAGAACGGATCGCCCGGGAGGAGATGGGCCTTGAGTGAGAACCGCGTTTTCAGCGAGCAAGAAGCCGCAGACCTCGTGCTCGCGGCGGTGAAATTGCAGGAGGCTTCGGCAACTTCCAACCACGAATACACTCCGGGGATCACTTACACGGAACTTTTGAAAATCGCCAAGGACGTCGGGGTCAGCGAGGACTATTTGCGTCAGGCCATGCAGGGCCATATCGCCCCGGGCGTTGCTGACAAGAAGAAGTCGTTCCTCGGCTGGCCACTTTCGTATACCTTTGAACGAGTGATCGATGTTGAAATCGATCCGGATCAGTTTGATCTTGTGGCCAGCGAACTCACCCATCCCAGCATGTCTGGGGCGGGAGCCATGTACGGCCCTCAGATTCTCGGACGCACAATCACCGGCACCACCTACGACAAAACCTCGCAATCCACCATCAAGGTTTCCTCCCGAAACGGGCGGACGAGAATCGAGAACAAGATTTCATCCTGGGCGGCAGTGATCCCGATGACCACGATGTGGATCATCCTGCCGTTCATGCTCGTGGGGCTCCGCGATGGCCGCGCTCCCGCGATTATCACCTCGATCATTCTTTCGTCCATCGTGTTCCTTCTCACGTATCTGTGGCCGCAGATGCTCGCCAAAAAGCACATGAAACTGGGAGAAGAGCGAGTCGATCGCATCGCGAAGATCCTGGTGGACGAATTGAGCAATCAGCCCGGTTTGAATCGCGATCAACTCGCCCACTCCACCTCGACCTCGACGGTCACCTCTTCCGACGTTGAGCTCAAAACCCATGAGTGATCGACGCGTTTTCAGCGAGCAAGAAGCTGCCGATTTGGTGCTCCGCGCCGCGAAAATGCAGGAGGAATCGCATGAATCCTCGTCGTACACCCCAGGCATCGACCTCGATCAGCTGAAGCGACTCGCCGCTGATGTTGGGGTGGATGAGAAGTTTCTCCTGGCCGCCATGTCCGCGACTCCGGCGTCCAAGGATGTGCATCGTCGCTTCATGGGATTGCCGATTTTTGATGAGTACGAGCGCGTCGTCGAGGGCGAACTGGATCCCGAAGATTTCGACATCGTCACCGATCTGATGGGCAGCGCTCCAGGCCGACTGAGATTTGCCGGTAACGGCACGCGGACGTTCATGACGACCCAAGTCGGCCGAACTCTGGAAGGCTACGTCCGGTCGGGCTCTGCCTATGGCCCGCTCAAAATGACCTCGCGCAACGGTCGAACACGCATCAAGGCGCGGCGCACCATGTTCATGCCGTTCATGGCAGGCCTTTACCCCGCCATCATTCTGAGCATTGTGACGATGGCAATGGCGAGCGAAAACTCGATCTCCGTGGCGGTGGCGGCAACGGTCGTGATGCTGCTGGCGATTATGGGCTCGGTGACTTTCGGCGTCTTGGCGATGCAAGGCGAGCGGAAAATGAAGGAGATCGTCGACGAAATGGCGGATCGCGTGGCGGATGCAACGAGCGCTCAGGTACGCGAAAATCTCGCCAAGGCCACCGTCGCCCCCCAGATTCCGACCTCGCAAGAGACCCTCGAACAGAAAAGCACGGACGACTGATCCAGCCGCCCGCGCTCCGCCAATGATGAGAGGATGCTACTTGGCTTCCTCAGTTGAGGCGGCCGGGGCTCCGGTTGATCCGGGAGCCCCGGGAAAGGTATTCCCAGAGCCCGCGTTCTTATCCGGTGCTCCGTCCTCGGCCCGCTTCACCTCCTCGAACTTCGCCACTTGCTCGGGAGTCCAACCACTGTTTTCCGCCGCCTTTTGCTCAGCGACGGCGTTGGCCTTTTCCTGCTCCGTGGTCATGTCCGAGGCAGCATCTCCGCCCGAACACCCGATGAGGGCGACGAGCATCGCCGCCCCCACGAGCTTGAGGATCAGTCGTTCCACCACACAACTCCCGAGGCTTCGGGGATGGAGACGAACTGACGGCAAGTCATGCTACCCAGCGGGTAGCCGCTGCGCGGGAATGGCCGCATGGTGGCATCGGGATCGGCGCAGAATCCATTGATTCGTTGCTCCAGACTCTTCGGCGAGGTGATACGTCCCTTTCGGCCCCAGCTCACGGCACCACCCTTGAAGGCGACGGTCTTGGCGTGGCTGTCGGCGTAAACCATCACGAGTTTGCCGCCGTACCGGAGCCGACTATTCCGGAAGTTCGTGCCAGTTGGCCAGGTGTCGAGCTGCCAGCCATCTCCGCCCATCGTCATGCGCCAGGTGTCGTAGCTATCGCCAAACGCGAAGAGCTCAGCCGGGTTGACCATCTGGGTGATCGACTTGCCCCGGTTCACGCGGTTGCCACTGCAGCTCGTCACCGGTGCGCCGGTCGTACACGTTTCTTCGCTCACCATGGCTTCAGCGGAGCGGATTTCGTAGCCCCAGTTGTAGCCGAAGTCGGCGCGGTCGCCGCTCGGGCCGGAGCTGTCTTCGCGATTGACGTACCAGATGTTCCAGTTCTTGATGTAGGGGATCAAGACGCCCTGCGGATTTCCGCCGTACTCGCCTCCGTCGTAGACCGACGGGAAGAAATCATCATAGTCGGTGGCGTAGATGTGGGCGGCGGTTCCGATTTGCTTGGCATGAGCCAGTGCTTGAGTCTTCTTGGCAGCAAGCTTGGCTTGAGCGAACACAGGGAAAAGAATCGCGGCCAGGATCGCGATGATGGCGATGACCACCAACAGCTCGATCAGGGTGAATGCAGAACGCTTCATAAGAATAGCCTCGGCAAGGGATTGCCTCGGCGTATTCTGGGCAGGAGTTCGTTTAAGCGACGAAGAAGAAAAGTTAAGTTTCGTGCCTTCAATCGAACATTTAACAGAGACCTGGCGTCTGGCTAGTTTCCGATTTTGGGGAGTTCCGGCAGAACCTCGACTGTGACGGTTTCCCCGGTCTTCACCTGAAGCGGCGTTCCGATCGTGGCCCGGATGGTTCGGCCTTTGAAAACCCCTCGGAGCTTATGGTCAACGCTGGAAGCAAGATCGGCGATCTCTCCGACCGCCTGGGCGGCGAGGACGGCGTCCACTCCGGCCAGCCCGGCAAGGTCGCCTCTTTGCAGGGCATTGAGAGCGGATCCCAGGGTCAGGTTTCGGCCTGGCTCGACGGGCTTTTCGGTCAGTTCGCGCGTTGTCTCGAGTCCGAGCCCTTCGGCAAACTGTTTCAGGGCGGCTTCCTGTTCAGCGGGGTTCTTCCCTGCTTTCAGGTCTTCGCTGAGCTTCTCCAGGGCTTCCCGCGACTTCGGATCCTCCCAGAGACGCTCCAGTTTCGCAGAGTCAGCGCGATCCGCTGTGTTGGCCTGCGTGAAGGTGTACACCGCCCCTTTGTCGCCCTTCAACGAGATCTCCTTGTTCCCGGCAAGCTTGAGTTCCCCGAGGGTGATCGCCAGACGTGCCGGGCGGTTCCCGACGGCACCCATCAGACTCGCCCCCCGCGATTCCGTGACTTCACCTGAAACCTCGGTTCCCCGAAAAATGACCACATGATCGCCCAGCTTCACGTCTTCCGAGACGGCGAGCCTGACCTTCTGCCCGACCTTCGAGCCCCCGGCATCCAGCCCTTCCAACAAGATCAGCGGCACCTGGGTGCCTGCAGGAATCTTGACCGAGATCGGCTTCACGAGATTCTCCCAGGGCAGCTTGCCGTCGTTCTGGCGCATGGAGATGCCCACGTAGGCGACTCCGCCAATCACGAGGAGCCCGAGGGCTGCGCTGAGGAACTTCTTCATCTTTTCACTTCAACTGTCTGGTGTTCGGCTTGGTGCCAGGGGCCCGAGGCACGATCTCAGCGGACGCCCCACTCCCACATTCCGTAGCTGGCTTTATCGTCCATCGGAACAGCCGCTTGACGAAGGGCGATCTCGATCATGCCCCTGTGATGAGCTTCGTGCGAGCAGAGGTAGCCGACAAAGGCCTCCGTGCTCGGCTTGAATCCCTTCACCCGCTTTCCTTCGGTGGCGGCCCGGTCGATGACCTCTGCGAGTCGGAGAGCCGAGAGTTCGAGCTGCTCGCGCACCTCGGCGCGGGTGGTTTCTTTCGGCTCGAGCTTCAGGAGACCAGCCTCCAGGGCGGGGTCGACGGACTTCGTACCGAGTGGAGGTGGGTGAACTGTCCAGCAACCGCCTTTCCTTTGGTCAAATCCGCCTGCCACTGCTCATCCGAGAGAGAATCCAGGAGGAAAATCGTGATCCGGCTGCCAATCAGCCAAGCCTCCGCGAGCGAGTGCATCACTTGTCCTTGTCGGTGCGAGCACGCAGGATTTGGACTTCGATCCGGGAGCCACGATCGCCTTCGTCAATCACCGTGACGACGGCGGAATGGCCGTTTTCCAGCTTGCCGCTGACGAGCGAGTCTTTCGCCTTGGGTTCCTTGGGGTCAACTTTCAATTCCTTGGCGTAGTAGGCCAGGACATTCTTGGCCGGGTCGCTCGTGAGGAGTGTGTAGTAAATCGTGACATCCCGGGGATTAGTTTTTTGGAAGGCGTTGCCCTTGCGGATCGTCGAGCCTGGATAGAGTTTCAGTCCAAAGCTCTCCAAATCATCTTCCGGCAGGACGGAAGTGGTGGATCCGTCGGCACTGACGACCGCGTTGCTTCCGCTCGCCTTGCCGACCTGATCGTCGGTCAACCCCACCTTTTGCTGCGCCTGGGAAGGGGTGAGTTTGTCGTCGCCGGCTTGCTGGTTGCACCCCATCAGTGCAAAGCCCGCCACGAGACACGCGAGGAGGATCAGATTTTTCATAGTGCTCTGGAGGTAGGACGAATCAAACCCCGCCCGTGACTCTCCCCGGCCCGACAGGCGGACTTACAGATGGACGCCCAGGATATCGAGGATTCGCTGAAGATCATCGTCGCTGTAGAAGTTCAACACCATTTTGCCTCCGACTTCTCCCGCTTCGAGTTTCACCACGGTGCCGAAGTATTCGCTGAGCCCTTGCTCGAGGGCGTTCCAGTTCGGATCGGCATGGGTGATCGGGAGGGCATTCTGCTTCTTGTCGGCTTTTCTGCCCTGATGCTTCGGCTCATCGCCCCGGGCGAGCTTCTCGGCTTCGCGCACGCTCAAGCCGTCGCGGACGATCTTCTCAAAAAGCTGTGCCTGACGCATCGGGCTATCCACTGAGAGAAGGGCACGGGCATGGCCTTCGCTGATTTCGTCGTTCGCGATCGCCTCTTGGATGTGAGGCGGGAGCTTGAGCAGCCGCATCGTGTTGGAGATCGCGACGCGCGACTTGCCGACTCGTTGGGCAATCTGCTCGTGGTTGAGACTGAACTCCTCGGCGAGCATTTGGTACGCAATCGCGCACTCCATAGCGGAGATATCCTCACGCTGGACGTTCTCGATCAGAGCAATCTCCAGCGACACCTGGGCACTCGCCGCGCGGACAATGACCGGAACTTCGCTGAGCCCCGCGAGTTTCGAGGCTCGGAGACGACGCTCTCCGGCGATCAGCTCGTACTTCCCTTCGCTGATCGGGCGGACGATGAGAGGCTGCAGAACGCCGTGCTCCTTGATAGAAGCCGACAGATCCCGGAGGGCATCTTCATCAAAGAGGGTGCGCGGTTGGCGCGTGTTCGCGCGGATCGAATCGACGGGAATCGTGTTCGCTTCCGCGCTGGCTTCGGCTTGTTCACCGAGAAGTTGTGAGAGTCCTTTCCCTAACGCGCGACGCATGGTTCTCCTAACAGTTCATCAATAAAGGCCGCATAGGCTTGCGAGCCTTTGGAATCGGGGAAAAGCGTGATCGCAGGTTCGCCGAAACTCGGAGCCTCGCCGAGCCGGACGTTGCGCGGGATGCTCGATTTCGCCACGCGGTCGCCAAAAAAGTTCTCGACTTCTTCCGCGACCTGCTGGCTGAGCTTATTCCGATGATCGACCATCGTGAGCAGCACTTTCGAGATCTCGAGCTTGGGGTTGATGCGCCTGCGCACGATTTCGAGAGTTTTCATCAGGTGGCTCAGGCCTTCGAGAGCATAGAATTCGCTCTGCAACGGGACGATGACCTTCTCGCAGGCGGCAAGGATATTCACCGTCAGCAGCCCGAGCGAGGGCGGGGCGTCGATGATGATCCAGTCGAAATCGGGGAGCACGGGCTCCAAGGCGTCACGGAGAATGAGCTCCTTGCCGACCGCGTTCATCAGCACCGGCTCGGCACCAGCCAGATCGAGGGTCGCGGGGATGATGGAGAGGTTCTCCCACTGGGTCGCCCGGATGGCTCCCCGGATGGCGGAATCGTTCCCTTCGGGAGCATCGACAAGGTGGGAAAAGACATCAAACAGAGTTTGGGTGACATCCGCTTTGTCGATCCCGAGGCCGGTCGAGGCATTGCCCTGGGGGTCGGCATCAATGAGAAGGACGCGCTTTCCGCGCAGGGCCAATCCGGCGGCCAAATTCACCGATGTGGTGGTCTTGCCCACTCCCCCTTTCTGATTCACAATTCCGACCACTGGCATCCCGGTGATTTTGGCACGTTTGGGGGTGGTTCGGCGGGGGATGCGGGATCGACTTTTCCCCCAGTGAGCCACGCGCGGCTGGAGACCCTCCTGTTGCTCCAGCGGACGACGTGCCGCCACCCGCGTCCGGTTCCACCGGGAACGTTTTTGGGCTTGAGGACGTGTTGAAGAGGAGTGGTGGGCGGAAGAAGATTCGCGGTCAGCGCTAGTCCAATGGGAGTAGCTTGCGCGCTGATGCTTCCAGAGCACAGGAGGATTCAGCCACGCGAGTACAGAGCGGATGAAGAATGAGTAGTCAATCAACGCCACCCCGGATTGTTCCGCTGAGTCTGCCAACCGCTCCCCCTGTGGCGCAACCACCGTTTCCACTCAACCCCAAGGTGCTGAAAGAGGGCAAAGCCTACACCCACGGCTTGATCGGCGTGGTGGTTTACTCGTTCGGAGTTTCTTGCGTATCCTGTATCCACACGCCGCTTCTTTACCTTGCATGCTTGGTGATTCTGATTGCCCCGATCATGTTTTTTTGGCATCTCGTGGTGTTCATCAGAGCCGTGATGGAAGGCAGTCGACATTGGGCGATTCTGATGCTCTGCGTCTTTGCGTGTGGAGCAGCGGTTTATACTTCTTTTGACGTCGCCGGCCGGTGGATCTTCTCGTAAGTAGATCAAGCTCGAAGAGACGCGAGGAAACAAGCCGTGCCAGATCCCCCTTCTCGTCTCGATCCGCCCGGGGCAGAGAACCCTGCCGGGATCTTGATCGCCGAACAGCTCGCCCACGCCTCCCGCGGGGCCGCGATGCAGGCTCGGAGTTATGCCGTCCTGATGGGCCTTTCACTGATTCCCATCTCTCAGGCTTTGGCCCGAGACGTTTACTACGGGCTCTACTGCCTTGCCCTACCGACCATTCCTCTCCTCACTCTCTGGTGCCTTGCGGAGACAATTCGGGGACAACGCGAGAAAAATCGACACTGGCCGAAGATGCTGACTTGCTTATGCTTCTGTGTGTTCCATCTGCTTGCTCTCCTCACTTTTTTCATTTAGAGGCCGGCCCTGCAGGGCCTCTCCTCAACCGAGATCTCAATCTCGGCTGACCCCACAGAGGCAAGAGGGCGGGAATGCCCCTCTTGCCTTCTGTGCGCTCCTGGATCAGGTTCTGGGCGCTACGCGATCGGCACCCAGATCTCGGTCAGGAGTTCCTCGGGCGGAACGATGTTCCAATCGTTGAGATAGCGCTCAAAGCATACGCTCTCTCGAGCTTGCACCCCGGCTTCGATCATGTCCTGACCGTGGAACCTGTTCCATGCGTCGCCCAGCAGCTCGTAAGGGCCTTTGTGCAATCCCACCGCGTACCGTCCGGCAGGGATCTCGGTGAGGTGTAGACCCTCTGGTGCCACCAGGTAGGTCAGCGGAACCGGCACGGCGGCATCGGATCGGAGCTCAGGCGCAGCGACTTGACCTGGATCATCGTGGTAGAGAGCAAAACCCGGCCCGATCACGGGCACCTGGTGCTGTTCAATTTGTGCAAAGAGGGCCCGGAACGCGTTGCCAATTTCGTTGTAGGGCCCCACATGCCGCAGGGCAAGGACGGGCGTCAGCTCAAGTTCTCGAATTTCTAGATTCATGGGTTGATCTCCTCGGAACATGATTTCGGTGGTGCGATCGAAGTGCACTCGGTTCGCCGCCTGGAGCCAGGGATGGCTCGGCCGCTTTCGGAACGTCGAGGGAGTTTGGTGATAGAACTCCCGAAAGATCCGCGCAAAAGCCTCCGGGGAATAGCCCGCATCGAGGGCTATTTCGCCGATGCTCCTCTCGGTTTCCGCGAGCTGAGCTGCCGCGCGTTCCAGACGAAGCCTTCGATGCAGATCGCCCGGGTACTCGCCAAGTAATCCGGTGAACACCCTCGCAAAATGGAATCGACTGAACCCTGCGGCATCGGCGAGTTGGGTCGCCGTCCAATCTTGATCCAAGTTTTGGCACACTAAGTTCAGCAGATCGAAGATCCGCTGCTCATGCTCGATTCTTGCTTCCGATTTCATATCCGTTTCGAGAATCAGTCTGCTCCCGGGCTGCCTCGCCGTTCTTGATTGATTGTGCTGAACTCTGCCCGGACCGTGCGCCATTCAAAAAAACATCCTGCGAGTTAAGGGAGCCAAGGCGTTGGGTAGCCTGGGGACATGCGACGATGGATGACCCTTGGAGTGATCGCGAGCAGCCTGATGCTGGCCCACGCGCAACCCCACCCGCTGCTCTCCAGCGGGCCGATGCTGGGCTATGCGGAGATGACGGAGACGGTGATTTGGACGCAAACCACCCAGCCTGCGAAGGTTCAGATCGAATATCGCGCGAAAGGCGAATCCGCGTGGAAGAAATCGGATGCGGTGACCACGGCTCGGCAAGGCGATCATATCGCCCTCATCAAGCTGACGGATCTGCCAATGGGGACGAAGTTTGACTACCGCTTGTTGATCAACGGCAAAGAGGTGAAGCGCGACTATCCGCTGGAGTTCCAAACGCAGGATCACTGGCGATGGAAGACGAATCCGCCTCAGCCGCCTGAGTTCACGATGGGAATCGGGAGCTGCGCCTACTGGAACGAAATCCGCCCGGGATATGACCGGCCGGGAACGCCCTATGGCGGGGACTACGAAACGATTGGATCGCTCCACGCCAAGCGCCCAGATCTGATGCTTTGGCTCGGCGATAACTTTTATCACCGGGAAATGGACTGGCTGACCGAAGACGCGATGCGATATCGCTGGCGCACGGATCGGGCGCATCCCGCGTTGCAACCCTTGCTGGGATCAACTCACCACTATGCAACATGGGATGACCATGACTACGGCCCGAACGACAGCGACTCCAGCTTCCGCCTGAAGGGAGTCTCGCTTGAGTTGCACAAACTCTATTGGCCTCAAGTCGTTTACGGAACGCCAGAGACGCCAGGCGTCTTCACCCGCTTTGAATGGGGTGATGTCGAAGTCTTTATGCTCGATAATCGCTATCATCGATCACCAAATCGCTTCCCGGATGGACCCGGCAAAGTGATGTTTGGGAAGGAGCAAATGGATTGGCTGAAGAAGTCACTGGTGAGCAGCGATAAGACTTTTAAGATCATTGCTTCTGGTGGTCAGATGATTCAGCCTCTGGTGCTGTTCGAAGCGTTCACCCGGTTCCCGAATGAGCAGAAGGATCTGTTCGATTTTATCGCGGCGCAAAAGATCAGTGGCGTGATGTTCCTCAGTGGAGATCGCCATCATACCGAACTGCTCAAGGTCCAGTGGCCAGGGGCGGAATATCCGTGGCTCGAGTATACGAGCAGTCCGCTCGGCAGCGGGGCCGGTCGTCGAGACAATGAGCAAGACAACCCCGCGCGAGTTGCCGGAACCTTTGTGACGGAGAAGCGCAACTTCGGGCTCATCAAAGTGACGGGGCCTTGGGGGAATCGCAAGCTCGTGCTCTCTGCGCATGACAAGAACGGGGACGAACTTTGGCGTCACGAAGTCAGTCAGTCCGAGATGCGCGGGCCGCGTTAAGGCTTAGTCCGGAAGCGGATCGAGGCCGAGGAGTCTTCCATATCGGTCTCGATTCGCGATAAAGTCTCTGGTCAGCAGATACGCCTGGGTTTCTCGGTACTTTACTTCACGGATACCCTCGTTAGAAAACTCGTAAATCAGCGCATCTCCATATCCAAGAAGAATTGGGGAATGGGTGGCGATGATGAGTTGCGAGTCAAGATCAACGAGTTCCTTCATCCGCGCCAAAAGAGTGACCTGCCCTTGAGGCGACAGGGCGGATTCCGGTTCATCAAAGAGATAGAGACCATGAGGCTTGAATGCCATAATGGCCTCCAGAAAGCCTTGCCCATGGGAGACATGGTGAATGTCTCCATACCGATACAAGCCATCTTTTTGGAGATACGTAGCTAAATTGTAGAATGACTCCGCCCTGAGGAAGAACGTGTCCGCCGGGAATTCGCCGCGAACAATCGTGAGAGAGTCAAAAAAGTCCGAGTGAGTGTCGTGAGTGCTAAATCTATGCATTTTCGACCCACCCTCCGCAGGGAGACCAGCGGCCACCGCCACGGCTTCAAGCATCGTGGACTTCCCTGATCCGTTCTCTCCGACAAAAAACGTCACCCGGGGGTGAAAATCAATCCCTTCAAAGTCTCGGAACACGGGGAGGGTGAACGGAAACCGCGTCCGATCCACCGGGATCTCCCGCACCAACTGCGCCCGAGTGATGAATCGCGGCATGGGTCGATTGTACAGCAGGGGTTTCCCGAACGGATTCCGGTACTCTGTCCCCATGCCCGATGAGGAGATGCTGGACGCTGGTACGGGCGCGCCCCCGAAGCCACGGCGGCTCAGTATCTGGGGCCCTCGGATCGGCATAGCCCTCCTGGCGATCTGGGCGATCCTTCAGCTCACTCAACCCTTGCCGACGACCGCAGTCACCGTGTGGCCAGCGTGGGTGGGATGCGGGGTCCTGCTTCCGCTTTTCTTGCTGAACAAAGCCAAACGGAGACTACTCTTCACCCTCTGGCTCATCCCCAGCTTGGCTCTGACCGAAGACACGATCCCGGTGAGCCGGGCCGCCTTCCCTCCCGCGACCGCCGACAAAACCTACCGAATCGTCAGCCTCAACTGTGCTGGAGGGATGCTCGGGGCGGCTCTGGAAGTGAAACCCCTCCGCCCAGACATCATTCTCTTCCAGGAGAGCCCGAGCGAGAAGGAACTCCAAAACGTGGCGCGGATCGTTTTCCGAGGGGAACCGTCGGCGATCGTCCGGGGGCCCGATGCCGTGATCCTTGCGAAAGGCGAACTGGATCCCGTCAAGTTTGATCGGATCCGGGGAAACTTCACCGCCGCCCGATGGCTCGGGCCGGAGGGAGAGCGCCTCAACCTGGTCAGCCTCCGCCTCGCGCCGCCCGTGATGCGCATCGACCTCTTTTCCCCTGATGCCTGGCGGAGCTTTACCGATTCGCGAACCAGCCGCAAAGAGGAGGTTGACGAGATGGCGGCTGACTTGAAATCGGCGAACTTCACTCCGGATCTCATCGGCGGAGACTGGAACACGCCGCCGGACCCCTCTTCGCAATCGGGCCTCACCGCAGGACTCACCGACGCCTACCGAAGCACCGGCCGATGGCTTGGAGCCACTTGCGTGAACCCCTACCCAAACATTGTCCGGATCGACCAGATTTGGGGTTCGCCCAAGGTGAAATTCCTGAACACCTGGGTGGTGAAGACCGAGTTCTCGGATCATAGAATCGTGGTAAGCGATTTCACCCTGCGTTAGCCCGAAAAAGCCCCGATGCCGGGTAGCCTGAGGGCACGATGCTCAGCCTTCTCGCGTCGGCCCTGATCATGTCCCAGAGTCCCGATTCCCAGAACTCCGATTCCCAGCGCTCCGAAGCCCTGCCCATCACCGCCATGACCTACAACATCCGCTATGGCACCGCGCCGGATGGTGAAGACGCGTGGCCAAACCGCCGGGAGGCTCTCATCGAGCTGATCCGCAAGCATGACCCGGATCTCTTCGGCGTCCAGGAGGCCCAGGCCAGCCAAGTCGATGAGTTGCGCCAAGCCTTTCGCACTCACGCTGTGGTCGGGGTTGGACGCGATGACGGCCTGCGCAAAGGTGAATACAGCGCGCTGTTCTATCGCAGATCGCGGTTCGGTCTGCGCGAAGGTGGCACGCGGTGGATCAGTGCCACACCGGAGGTTCCTGGTTCGATGGGTGGCACGGCGCGATTCCCGCGAATCTTCTCCTGGGGCGAGTTTTTCTTGGCCGAAGGCGGTCGGATTCTCGTCCTCAACGCCCATCTCGACCACGAATCCCAAGAAGCCCGGCTCCTCGGCGCCACTCAGATGGCGGAATTTGCTCAGGAGCGCGCTTCCGTGCCGAGCGTCATCATGGGCGACTTCAACTCTTATCCCGACGATGAGCCGATCTCGCATTTGAGGAAGGCGGGTTGGCAAGTCTCCCGGCCCCAAGCTGGCCCCTTTGTCACCTTCAATGGGTGGAAACCGGACATCACGGAGGGGGACATGATCGACTTCGTTCTCGCGTCGCGGGAGTGGTCGATGGTCGAAACCACCATCGACCGATCCCTCACCCCCGCAGGACGCGCTCCGAGCGACCACTTCCCCGTAATCGTCAAGCTCCGTCTTAACTCTTCGGACTAGGTTGGATCAGGAACAATGAAGAGTCGTCCGCGAACCGAGTAGTCAGCACCAGCCGGGAACATCGCGCTGTGGCTTTCAGGAATTTCTCCCGTGGTGACGATCCCGTTGAGTTCCCCCTCGAGACGGTCCCTGACCAACCCCGTCAAGCCTAAAGTCGCGTCAATATAAAGAATTCCCTGGAGGTCCGAAGGAATCTGGGCGGGCTTTTTGTAGACGAGAATGATGCGGCCCGATTTACGCCCGAATTTAGCGAGAAAGTATCCGAGCTCGATCCAGACATTCGGTCGGGCACTCGCGTACTCAGCTCCTCCCGGCATCACGACCTGGTCATCAGGCGTAATGAGTACGACCGCCAAGTTGCACCGATCTGACTCAGATTCAAACTTTTCAATAATCGTTTGCCCAACGTTCGCCTGACCGTCCAGCACGATCGGACTCTGCGTACCAAGCTCGATCAAGAGGTTTCTCAGATCGTCCCTCAATACGTGATCGTGCCCGTGAACAATGAAGGGCCGTAGATCGGTATAGGGTGAAACGGGATCAGGCAGCACCGGGTTTGTCCAGACTATTCGGGTCAGCAAAGGAAGTCGGAATCACGAAGTTCTCGTCCCGCTGCGTGGGATCGGCGGCAATGAATGCCCTGCTCTTCAGGATTGCAACTGCCTCCGACCACTTCCTCGCAAAGCTCAGAACCTCCGGTTGCGCATGACCGATCACTTCAAACCCGCGGATCGACTGGAGGCTGTAGGGGTAATAGTTCACCTTCCAGCGTAATTCGTCCGGCCTCATTTGGTCGTTCCGTTGGAGGATCTGAAGAATCAACTTTGCCAACTCCAGCGGAGTGATCTCAGCCTGCCGTTCCTGGGAGAGAGGGAGGTTCTCCATTTCCGTCATTTTACATCACCCTTGCCAGTTCCCGATCCAGTCCGTCTCGATCCCCCGCGCCAACAGAAGCTCGGAGATCTGGCCGGTGTGGCCTTGAACGTGGCGCAGACTGAGGATCATGTGCTCGACCTTGCCGCAGTTCTCGTACCAGGGAAATCCCGATTCGGGACTGTTTCAATCGAGCAACGGCAGGCGCTCGGGCACTTCTTTCACGATCAGGTCGATGTATTCCATCATCTCCTCGCGGGTGTAGGGCTCCACTTTTTTCGGGCTGCCCCAGAGCTGACCGGCCTTCTCCCGGTGCTTCTCCCACACGGTGAAACTTTCCAGATCAGGGTAGAGATACAGGTGGACATAATAGGCGGCATGGTAGGCAATGCGCCAGGTGGAACGCGGGAACTCCCCTTCCAACCAGAGATCGTCCGGGCAGACCTCCACGGCTTGCCGGAGCATGGCCAGAGCAGCGAAATGTTGACGAGCGAATGAATCGACAAGAGACTGCATATCACACCCCCTTACAGTAGACTTAACCAAGAAAGTGCCCCGATTTTCGTCCACTCACGGATTTCCGTGGTTCGCTTCTTGCGCGGCGCGATAGGCGGACAAAGCTCGGGCCGAAGCGGCGCCTTCCCATGCCTCAAGCAGACACTCGGCAATCAGCTCCCACGGAACCTCGGGCAGATCCAGCCAGGCCCCCACCCAGCCTCGATGCCCGACGGTCGGGGGGATGAAGAGCACCCTCGGATCCTGATCCACCACCGACGCCTGCATCTCGCGCGTGGCCTTGAAATGGATCTCGAGCCGTTGATTCCCATGGTGGTTCTCCATGGCCCAGCCGACGGTTTTCCCTCGAACCGTCATTCGGACATGAGGGCCGACCTCTTCGATGGCTGCCTCCGGGAGCTCCGCAAACGGAGCCAGCAGCCGAGCGCGGATCTCGTCGGTCATTGTTCGATGAGTGCGATCAAAGCCGCGTTCCAGTCGCCTTCCGGCGGAGGCTCGTTCATCAGCTCACGGACGATGGTGAGGAATTTTAGTCTCGCCCGGCACTCCAACAGCGCGGAAACCGTCGCAAGGGCCGAGTAGTAGTCATCCAGATCCTGGATTTTGCGCATCATGCTGGTGCACCGCGCTTCAAACTCGCGAATATCGTGTTCGGCGGCATCGACGAGCTGCGTCCGCTGCTCGGGTGTGATCGCGGCAAGAAAATAGATTCTGAGGCGGATGAAATCCACCGAAAAGGCCACTTCGCCCTGCGGGAAGGGCGGGAGCAACCACTTGCGCAGCGCGACCAGGCCGGCGTCGGTGATCCTCACGAACTTCTCTTTTCCGGTCGGAGAGGGTACTTCTTCCATCAATCCGAACCCGATCAGGCGTTTCACCACGGAATAGGTGGCCCCAGCGCGCGACTTGTAGAAGGTGCTCGCCGCGCGGCTGAGACTCTTCATGATGGCGTAGGTTGTGGAGGGCCCGTTCGCCCAAGAGAGCCCGAGGATGGTGGTTTCGAGGGTCGAGAGTTCTCTTTCTTTCACGCTTGCGCTGACTCCATGGGCGGGCTGTCGATCATTTTGACCGATTTAGGGGAACTGTGGCTTGGAGAATGTGGTATTACACTTTGTAATATACATGAAACGCTTGCCTTTTCTCCTCACTGCGCTGTGTTCCGTGCTTCCGGTGGCTCTCTTCGCCAGCCCCGATTCTTCTGCATCGGGTCGTCCGGTGACGATGCTTGACGCTCTCCCGATCTTGTTCTCTCGGACCGCAAACGCGGCAGATACCCTGCCTCGGAAGGGAACACTCGGAGCCTCGTTCGGGCCAGTTTCCGAAGATGTTCGGGCGGCAAACTCTCTGCAGCCAGGCGTCGGACTTGTCGTCACAACGGTTGCCGCTGGCCTCACGGCGGACAAAGCCGGTCTCAAGGCCGGGGATGTTCTGATTTCACTGAACGGCACGGAAGCCGGCCCGGGTCGTCTCGGCGCCGTGATCCGGGATCTGAAGACTGGACAAGAAATCACCTTCGTGGTTCTGCGCAATAAGGAGTCAAAGACTCTGAAAGCCAACTACACCGAGAAGCCAAGGGATCCGGGCAATTCCAACTACGACGTGATCTATTCTCACGTGGTCAGCAACGGAGCGCGAATGCGCACGATCATCACCCTGCCGAAGAAGCCAGGCAGACACCCTGTCTTGTTCTTTATTCAAGGCTTCTCACCGATTTCTTACGACTTCACCCTCGAAACCGCGACCGGCGATGTCAACTCCCTCGACGGCCCGATTCTGTTTGAGTTTGCCAACAGCAACTATGTCACGGTTCGCGTTGAAAAGCCAGGTGTAGGTGATAGTGAAGGAGGCCCCTTCGAGACCATGGACTTCACGACTGAACTCGATATCTATCGTCAGGCGATGAAGCAGACCATGGAGCATCCGGCGGTGGATAAGGACAACGTGTTTATCTTTGGTCACAGCATGGGAGGATCGTTTGGACCAGTGGTCGCCAGCGAATTTCCCGTGAAAGGATTGGCAATCTATGGCTCAGCCATGCGGACCTGGTTCGAGTACATGCTCGACATCACCCGATATCAAGGCTTGCTCGCTGGCCGATCCGCTGCTGATACCGATGAAATGATGCGGATCAGTGCGCGACTTTTCGCGCTTGTATTCTTTGAGAAGATGTCTGTCGAAGACATCAAAGCAAAGTATCCGGAACTTGCCTCAGAGGCACAACAGACTTTCCCAAACAACACTTTTAGTGGAAAAACTCTCGCTTTTTGGCGCGAGTTGAATGACACAAACTTCCCTCGCTATCTCGCTCAGATGAAGGGACATGTGCTGGCGGTGAGAGGTCAAAGTGACTTTGTCACCTACGACCTCTGCCACCAGTTAATGGCCGACACAGTAAACGCGGCGCGACCAGGTTACGGGCGGTTTGTCAGCCTCCCCAACAGCGATCACTTGTTCCACACTTGGGCCACCGAAAAGGAAGCCCAAGTGGGGTATTCACGCGGCAAATTCAATCCTGCTTTCACAAAGCTCATGATGTCTTGGACCAAAGAGATCATGTCCCGCTAAGCAAGACAACGTAGATGCCAAACTTTGGGGGAATCGGGCGGGGCGTCCGATCTCCCCCTTTTTTATCGAACCTTGGCCACTCGGATCACGGTATTTGTGCCGTAAGGATAGGCCGTGGCATCGAGCGTGAGGGTCGATCCATCTTGGGCGAAGTTCAGTTTCTGACCATTGTCCATCCATGTCACTTCTTTGTAGGTGCCACTCACGTTTCGGAACGCACGCTTACCTGCTCCCCGGTGACCACTTGAGTGCACCATGGTATTACTCGTCGCCGTGAGATCAGTGATAAACAGATAGAGCTCTCCATCCATTGCGAGAGCGAAATCATCTCCCTCACCTTCTATGCCTACAGGGCGACCGCGATACATCACGCCAGTCGATCCCCCATGAAGTTCGATCCACTCCCCAACCCGAGCAAGAGCTGCCGCTTCGTACTCGGGCACAGCACCGTGGGTTTCTGGGCCAATGTTCATGAGCAGATTCGCCCCGGCTCGGCGCGCAAAGCAGAACTCTTCGATCACATGAGCGGGAGAGAGAAAATTGAAATCCTTGTTCGCTACACCCCAGTGAAAGTTCATGGTATGGCACATCTCGGCGGCAACATACTTGCTTGCCCCCTGACGATCTAGCGGTGATGGACGACCGCGCTCAAAGGTCACAGAATCAACTTCCGGATGCCCACCTCGTCCCATCGCATCAATTCCCGAGTTATTGATGATGATCGCCTCGGGCTGCAGCTTCCGAATCACTGAGTAGAGTTGAGTCTCTTGCCAATCGGCGTCTTTCTTACTCCAGTTTCCATCGAACCAAAAGCCTCCAATCTTGCCATAGTGAGTACATAGAAGCTCCACGCTCTTACGCAAGTAAGTCTGATAGGCATCCCAGTCTCCATTGAACGTCGGCTCATTCCAATCGAGGGTGGTGTGGTAGAACATCGGCAGGATCCCCTCTGCGCGACAAGCATCCACTAACTCCTTCATCAAATCTCGTTTGGCGGGAGTGTGCGTGACATCCAACGGGCTCAATCCGCGCGTGTCATAGAGACTAAAGCCTTCATGGTGTCGCGTAGTATGGGTCAGATACTTCATTCCCGCGCGCTTAGCCGTTTGGGCCAGCTTTTTGGCATCAAAGTCTTGCGCAGTAAAGGTCTTCATCAACTGAAGGTATTTCTCACGTGGAATCCCTTCCATGTGTTGAACCCACTCGCCTCTTCCCTCCTGCGAATAAAGCCCCCAGTGAACAAACAGACCAAAGGCAAGATTCTCGAAGGCGGCAACGCGCGGCGAAGGCGAAGGAAGTGAATCAGTCATGGAATGTCCCCCGACCAGGCGCGTCAGCGATCCTGCCGCCATCGCGGAGGCCGAGCCTGCAAGAAATTCGCGCCGGGTGGTCATGCCCGGAGTATGGTCACGCCTGGCTCAAGGCGCGCAAGCGATCCAGGCGTTCCTTTTCATTTTCGACCATCCAAGGGTCTGCCGAGAGCGCCTCATGGGCGGCCCCAAAGTACGCCGCCGCTTCCTCCCCACGACCGAGGGCAAGCAAGTTCTCCGCAATCTCCTCCACCACGTATCCGTCATCGGGCGAGAGGGCTTTCTGGCGATCCAATGCTTCCTCAAACCGACCCAGCGAGCGCAGACACCGCGCCACCGACCACTCAGCGATCGCTATCCGCGATGCCACGCCCTGCTCCCGCCGGAATGCGAGCGCATCCTCAAAGAGCCGCAATGCTTCGTCGAACCGCCCGAGGTCATGCAGACTCCAGGCCGTATTGTTGAGCAAGCTGCCGAGCCAACCGCGTGCGCGTTCATCCTGACTGGCCTTGGCTCGCTCAATCGCCCTCAGGTTGAGGTGAAGGGCCTCGTCGCCTTTGGCGATAATCGCCAGCATGTGAATCGCGTCCACGGCATAGAAGTCGGCCTGCGCCGCCTCGGCAAGGGCCAAGGCTGCCTCAAAATGAGGCTTCGCCGCAGAATCATCGCCCGAGGAGTGGAACACGCGGCCCATCTCCAGATGCCAGCGCGCGCCAACCAACCCCTCGCGCTCACCGACCTGCTCCAGCGCGGCTTTGGCCGCCTCAAACTGCCGCTGAAGCCCCCTAGCCCGAGCCACCTGAGTCCAAATCTCATCCCGACTCTCGGGATTCTCCTCAGCCAACCGCAAAAAACTCTGCTCGCTCAGAGCCGGGTTGTCGTATTGCCAATGCGAATCAATCTCCGCCGAGGTGAGGGCACGCATAGACGGACTTTACATGAAGGAATCGGCCGCCTGTTCCCCTCACTTCCCATTCACGCTCCAAATTTTGGTCGCATGTTTGCCGATGCGGGCACTCTGCCTTCCTCTCGGTTCAAGCAAGACAAAGTTCGATCCTGGAGGAAGCGCGAACGACAATTGGTTTTGGCGCTCGATCCATGCTGGCGGCACGTGATCGGGGAGAAACGGCACTTTCGCTGGTTGAAGAAAGATGAGGTGAATCACCTGTCCTGGGAAGGAGCCCGATCGATACGTTGCTCCGAAGACGGCGCTGAATTCCGATTGGGTCTCAAGCGCTGACTGCAGCAGCTCAAGCCCGCTGGGCTCAACCTCCAGCGGTTCGATTCCGGCTCGTGGCCAGGAGCGTTGCACCTCCTCCGTCATCCAGGCGGTCACCTTTTCCGCAGCCACCAGACCCTCAACCTCTTGCCTCAAATCTTGAGGAACCTGCGCGAGGAGCTTTATCCGAAGAAGCTCATCCGCAACGTTCTTGCTCCAAACAGGCGGCCCTTTCTGAAAGTGAGCCTGCATAAGTTCGATCCCTTCAGCCCTTGAATCTTCCGACTGCGCCAACAAAAACCCGAGCCAGAGGGCGATTCGAGGTTCATCAGGGTAGAGCTCGCTCAGTTTCTTTGCCAGAGGCAGGAAGAGTTTGTGCTCGCGGGTATAAAAATGGTCGTTTGCCATGCTTGCCGCCTTTGCTCGTGCGCCTGGATCATCCGGGATCCCCTGGCTCAACCCACGGAGTTCCTTCTCCACCGACTCTCGCTCTTTGGCGGCAGCCTCGAGAGAATCCTTTTCCTGCTGGTGAATCGCTTCCTCCAGACTCTCCATCTGACGCCGAAGTTCGGGCGTCGCCCAGGCATCGAAAGCCGAATGGAGAACGGGCCCGCCGACCTTCGCCGCAAACGCACGAATCGCAGCCTCATCGTCCGGCGCGGCAGGAGCCGTCCAAGGCAGCTCTCTCCGATCAAACGGCTATGACGCCCAGATGTATGAATGCTCTCCGAGGAGAAAAAGCTTAATCCCGTCGACCGCCTTTTCGGAAACATCTGTCCGAGCCGCCTCAGATACGCGCTTTAAGTACGACGGAAATGCCGTTCCCGCCTCCCAATCAGTTTCCTTCACCGCCTCAAACGCGAGGCTGGCCCTCAAACCTGGTAGCACCGAGACGGTCACCCAGGCCTCCCCAGTTGACACCGCGTCAAAAATGAGCTGGCTCTGAGATGCTCCAATACTCGCACGGGCCGCTGCCGAGGCAGCGACTCGAGCTTCCACGACTTTGAGCATCGCAAAAAATGGCCAATCGAAACCAAAAAAGTAGCACAACTTACTAAATGCTGGTCGCTCAAAAACAAGTCTCAGCAACTCGGCTTCGACGCGCACTTGCCCTGCTTTCGCGAGAAACCCGTTTGCCACAACGGGGATGAGGGAGGCGAGAACCGCGCGAATCTGTTCGGGAGTCGACGTGGCCAAATCAACATAGTTCAACCAAAGACAACTCTTAAACTTTCCATGCGCCCTAAACGTTCGATGGATTGAGACCATCGTTTCTTCTGTGGGGGAGAGCACGATCATGTCCGGTTTTCCCCCGCCCAGCTTGTCGCAATAGTCCTCGAGAATTCGCAGAAGCTCTGGCATATTTTGCGAATTAAGGAAGAGATTATTTGCGAGAGGCCACTCCGAGAAGATCACACAGTTGAGGGCTCGCCAAAGGCAAAACAAAGGATAAGCCAGCACCATCACGACGACAAAGCCCCACGGGACGATCGCGCCGCTGAGTAGGCCAATCGCGAGCACGGTCAGGGCAAAGGCAAGCACCGCCAGAGCCACAATGGCGGCCTTCATGAGCCGAATCAGCCACTCCGTTTGTGCGACAAACGCCTCCGGATTTCGGTCGCACGCCGCGCGTAGCTCGGCCGCCCTCCGTTCTGCCCGAATCTGATCCGCTGACTTCCCTTGCATGTGGTCAGATTATGTCTCTGGAGACGCGGACAATCGACGCTCAGCGGCCGTCGATCGTCCAGATCTTGTTGCCTCGATTGCGGATCTTGCGGGCGATCCCCCAGTTGCTCTTGAGGGTAAAGAAGAGGGTTCCGGGAGGCAAAGCAAACCAGAACTGCTCCATCCACGCCTCCTCCTCGCCGCTTACCGCGCCGGGGAAAAATGACTGTTTGAGAGGATCAAGGAAAAGCACCCTGACGAGCTGATCCGGGTACCGGCGTGAGCGGTAGTTCACCAGATATGCGGCTCGAAAGACCTTTTGCGTGCGCAGGCAGGCTTTCATCAGTTCCATCTCTCCCGCTTCGACCACGCCAGGCTCGATGGGGAGATTGCCGAGCGTCGCATGAACCTCGTTGAATGCTGCGCTGATCGCTTCCTCGTTGCGGAAGAAAGCCAGCGACTGTTCCTGGATCTGGTCTGTCTGCCCGGCAAGAACTTGGGCTCGCAGGGCTTCCCGGCCTGCGTACAGAGACCAAGGATGCTGAACTTTTCGGTAGTTCTGCTTCAGCAACTCAATCCCCGAAACGTCAGACGCGTTGGCCTGGGCTCGAAGCACCCCACACCATAGCGCAACCCGGGGCTCATCGGGATACCGCTCGAGCAGTAACTCTGCGAGAGGCAAAAACACCTCGTGCTCCGGAGAGTTGAAGCATGAATACGAGTTGCGAGCGGCAAGGATCCAGCCGATCGGCTCGCCGTGGATATCCTGGCTATATCGCAGAATCTGGGTATTCACCCACTCGCGATCTTCCTCCACTTCGGACAACGCGCTGACCTCCGCATCATGAATCTTGGACTCCAACCGGGCGAGTTGGAACCGGAGATCGGAGGTTGCCCAAGCATCGAAAGCCGATCGCGAAAGCGGTCGGCCAAGCTTCACCGCCAGACTCTGGATCGCCGCGTGATCGACGATTTGGGCAGGAATCACCCACGCTTTGCCCGCTGCCTTCGTCGGCATCACCAGCCACTCACCCCGATGAACATCATACAGTTCGAGCTTGAGGGGATCGAGAAGATCATGGGAAACATCGCTTCGGGCAAGGCTCTCCATCCGGGCGTAGTGCGAAGGAACTTCCTGCGTTGATTCGGGATCGCGCGGCCCCAGCGCATCCAGAGCCAGTTTCGTGCGAGTTGGAGGAAGCACGCTGTGCGCGATCATGGCTTCGCCCATTGTCACGGGATCGACCACCTTGCCCCAAAGCTCACCGGCCCGCCGAACCTCCTCGGCCGACGCCGCCGTCACCCGTGCGTCCAGGGTGCGATACAGGGCTTCCAGAATCTGATTGACCCACAAGAAATTCCCGATCTTCAGAAAATCTTCGTCATCCAGTATTCGTTTGAACGACTGCCCCTCCAAATTTGCCCGGCGGTTCCGTGCGGCAAACCCATTGCCACCGTAGGCGAGGCGAAAAGCCACGAGCGCTTGAATCTCCTGCTCTCCCATGGAGGCCAGACTCGGGTATCCGACCGAAAGCACATCGCGAAACGTGCCATGCAGCACATGATCGCGGTTGGATTTCAGATCGACTTCATGGAGCGACGAGAGCCCGACGATGGGAGGAAGCGGGACACCCATCTTTGCCGCGGCATCCTGCACCGTGCCGAGCAGATGAGGCATTGTCTGAGGGGTCAACACAATCGGCTCCCAAGGCATGTATCGAGCATTTAAAGCCGACCAGACTCCCCGATTGAGCTTGTAAGCCATGAAGCCCAGATAGAGGGCCACCCAGAATCCTCGGGGCAAGATGAACCCGAGAAGCAGGCCGACGATGAGAATCACGAGCACCAGCCCCAACACCGTGAGGCTCACCATGAACGCCTTCATCAGGCGGATCAGCCCCTCGGTTTGGGCGATAAACGCCTCGGGATTCTTGTCACACGCCGCCCGCAACTCCGCCGCCCGACGCTCTTCCTGGATCTGATACAGTGACTTCCCTTGCATGTGGGCAGATTATGAATCGTTCCCCCGCGCTGAAAGGGCTCATCAGTCGTACCAGAGGGAACCATTTTTGTAACGCAATCGTTACTTATTACAATGACTCGACTGCGCACGACCTTGTTTGCCAACGGAATATTCAGCACCGTCTCCGGACTCCTCATCACGATCTTTGCCGAGTGGCTCTCATCCCGCCACATCGCCTTGCCGACCCTATTCCTGCAAGTTGTCGGACTCGGACTCGTCGGTTTCGGAGCGGGAGTGCTGGCGACCGCTTTGTCAAGATCCCGAACGAGACACTTCGCCACAGTTCTCATCTCTGCGCTGGATGTCGGCTGGGTCGTTCTCACGGTACCGATCGCCTTCTCGCCGCTCGCCCAATCTGCGGCTGCTCAAGCAAGCATTCTCGCCATTGCCCTCATCGTGGGCCTGCTCGGCCTGGCGCAAATCGTCGCACTCGACGACTCCTTTGTGACAGAAAGCGGTCACAGGAAGATCTGCTTCCGGTTCAGCAGTACCACCTCTGCCGATCTCCTCTGGAGCCGCCTGGCCGAACTCGACCAAATTGCCCGATTCATCCCTGATCTGCGGTCGTCCCGATATGTCGCCGGGTCTTCGCTCAGCGTGGGCGCCATACGCGAGTGCATCGATGTCGCCGGACAAAGATGGCGCGAGGAAGTCACGGAAACGACCAGCAACAGCTTCACCCTCCGCTTTGAGACCGAGGCACCGGACTACCCGTACCCTCTCACCGACATGCATGGAGGTTGGCAAATCGAGCCAACGGGAGCTGGATCGACGGTTGAAGTCTGGTGGACGGCACGGGGCAAATCGCGCCTCCCCGAATGGATCCTCTTCCCTCTGATGGCCGCAAAGGCCGAACGCAGCACACCTACCATCATCGCTTGTCTGGAAGCAGGAGAAATCCCGGCACAAGACGCACTACGCCGTTCCCGATCTCGGCTTCGTCCGGGATTGTGTTAACTCATGGGGAAGAAAGCTGAAGCTACCGAAGCGCGTATCCGCGAGGCTGCCGTCGAAGAACTCCGCGAGCGAGGGTTCGCGGGGTTTTCGGTGGATTCAGTTGCGGAGCGGAGTCGCGCGAACAAAGCCCTTATTTACCGCTACATCGGAGACCGCAATCAAGTGATTGAGGAGTCGTTCCGGCAGCTGCTCCGGGTTCGCATTCAGACTCAAGCCGAGCAGCCCAAAGATCTCGCGGCAGGCATGGCTCACTGGATTGAAGCCAACCGGAGCGACACCGACTTTTTCCGCTTGCTAGCGGAGGAAGCCTCGCTCGGCGCACCTGCAATCCTTGCTGGCGAGCGAAGTGCCTACTACCGCTCCCAGGTCGAGCAGCTCGCGCAGACTCGCCCATCCGATGATCCCGAAATGACGTTCGCCGCCCTCCTCGCCCTCACGGTCTTTCCTTCCGTCCTCCCACAAATTTTTCGCCTCATCGCCGATCCAAACGACGAGCTGAGCGAGCAGGTGTTGCTGGAAAGATACGCAACAGCATGTGCAAACCTCGTTCGCCGAGCTGCATCCTCGGGCGGCTCTGCCCAGTAATACTCTCTGGCATGACTCAGAGCATCACGGCACGACTTGACGAGGGCAAACGGTGGTTCACCGATCTCCTCACTGAACTCCCGGCGGATGAAGCCGCCCGCTCGCTCGGTGAGGAGGAATGGTCGATTGCTCAGCACGTGGAGCATCTCATCATGACGGAGCGGGTGTTTCTTCTCGGAGTGGCGCGGTCTTCGGAGCCGATGCCGGAGCGTACGGCGGAGCAGAACGAGATGCGGGGCAAGCTGGGCGAGTATCTTCGTACCGGGGTGAAGTACGTGGTGAATGCGTCTTCGGTGGAGCCGAGCGGCAGCAAAGATGCCGAAACCTTGCTGGCGGATTGGGACAAGATCCGGGAAAAGCTCCTGGCAAAACTGGACTCCGGCACGCTTCCTGGCCCCGAAATCGTGGTCTTCCCTCACCCCATCGCCGGCCCGCTGAATGTCGGCGAAACGCTCGACTTCCTCGCCGACCACCTGATCTACCACCGGATCCGGATCGAGGCGTTACGGACGCCCTAACCCAGTGAGCCGTCACGGAATCAAAAGGAGACTCTCATCCTGAGCAGAAATGAAGTCCATGATCTCCGAACGTGCAGAGATGAGACAATCTGCCACATCGCTCGTGCGGCAGTTGCCCATTGTCAACCGAATCACCTTTCCTGGCGGGGCGTGGAGAAGGACAATGTTTTCAAAGTCCGCATCCTTTGTCACGACGACCAAACCATTCTGAAGCGCGAACTCCCAAATCGCCCGATCAGATGCTGAAAGGCCGAGATCGCCGACATGACGCGAACCGGGGAATTCGATCGCAAGAATCTGTGGAAGTGCTGGCGCAAGGTGGGCGTCAAACAGCAGACTCATGCCACGTGGTGGCGGGTCTTTCGCTCCCGATCAGCGGCAAATGCCAGACACGCTCGGATGTCGTCTTCGGTGATGTAAGGAAATTCCGCAATCACGGCATCCCAGTGCTGATAAACCGCCAACGCATCGAGGACGTCGGCCACTGTAATTCTCATCCCTCTCACACAGGGCTTCCCGCTGCGGATTTCTGGGTCAATTGTGATCAGCGGATGATTCTCCATTGCTCTATTTTAGACGACTCTTGTCGTGAACCAAGGGGTGACAGCCCGCTATGCTAGAGTTTGAGTATGCCTGACCCGGTCGACATCCTCACCATCCTCCACGACCGATTTGGACGCCACCCGCATCGGCATGCCGGAATCACGTGGGACGAGCTCGAACCCAGGCTCCGAGACCCCAAAACCCTCTCCACTCTCGCCCAGATGGAATCCACCGGCGGCGAACCCGATTGCATCGGGCGCGATGACACAAACGGGCAGTTTCTCATCGTCGATTGCTCCTCGGAGAGCCCCAAGGGCCGCCGGAGCCTCTGCTTCGACCACGAGAGCCGTGTCACGCGCAAGGATGCTCCTCCCGCGAACAGTGCCCAAGAACTCGCCGACGAAATCGGCATCGAACTCCTGGACGAGGCCCTCTACTTCCGCCTCCAGACCCTCGGAGAGTTCGATCTCAAAACCTCCAGCTGGCTCGCCACGCCCGAGGACTTCCGCGCCAAAGGCGGAGCCCTCTTCGGCGACCGACGGTTCGGGCGAACCTTCATCTATCACAACGGAGCGCAATCCTACTACGCCGCCCGAGGGTTCCGAGGCGTGCTCCGGGTTTAACGCCGAGCGCGCAGAGTCAAAACCACGGCCACCAGCACCGCCACTGGCAGCCCGATGAACACGGCGATCAGCCACCAAGGCATCCCCGATTGCACCATCACGACGAGGCACACCGCCAGCGATCCCACCGCATAGAGTCCCACCGACACCCGGCGAATCCGCGTCAACTGAGCCGACCATTCACGGGCCGCACGCAGCTCTTCCCTCTGCCGCAAAATCGGCCCAGGAGCCGAGGCGACCATCGACTGCCGAAGCCACTGGTCAAATTCTTGATCGTCTTGGGGGATGTTAGGATTCATCGTAACCTCGTTGAGAAAGGCAGTTGTGGAGCAGCTTCCGCGCTCGATGAAGATAGGATTTCACCGTGTTCTCTGGCAAAACCAGCAGCGCGGCAATCTCGCCGACCGGCCAATCGAGCCAGTAGTAGAGTCGGACAATCGTTTGGTAAATCTCCGGCAGATGCTGGATGCAGGCCTGGAGATCGGCGTTCTGCTGCTTTGCCAGAGATTCCTGTTCCGGAGTGGCCGCCTCATGCGGCATCGCCGCCATCGACTCTTCTCCCAGATGCGGACGCCGGAAACGCGACCGTGCCTTGATCGCCAGTGCCTCGTGACGAACGATCCGGGAAAGCCAAGTAGCCACCGATGACTCCGCCCGGAATCCCGCGATCGCCCGGTAAGCCTTCATGATCCCCACTTGAGCGGCATCCTCGGCCTCCGGCGAAAACGCTGGGCCAAGCACCGAGAGCGCGACAAAAAACAGTCGTTCCCGATACCGGTCAACCAGTTCGGAAAACGCCTCGTCGTCGCCCCGTTGCGCGCGAGAAACGAGCTCAGAATCGGCAATCAGAACCGTGGTTTCTCCAAAACAAGGTGGTACCAAAGCAGCCCGAGGCCCATGAACGCCACAGGCAGCGGGGCAACCCAAAGGTGCTTTTGTGTGACAGGCAGGATCGCGAACATCACAATCATCGCACCGACGGCAAAAGCCAGCAGCATCAGCCCGATAAGCGGCAGCGTCCGGGTATCCGCAGGTTTGCGCTCTCCCTCCCGATCTTCCCCGACTTCCACCAGCGGGATCCCCTGCTCCATCGCCTTCATGCGTTCGGCATGCACAATTTGCAGCCGCTGGATCCGGTACCGGCGTTCGACAAACACATAGCCCACAATCCCCGCCGCCAGAGCCAGCGTGACCAGACCATCGCCGAGAGAGTAACTCACGCCCTCATGGACTAGGCGACCCCGGGAACGGTTGCAAAGATTTTCAGAAATTCATCGCCGGGACTTTGCAACCGTTTGTGTCCTGGCCCACTCAGGATGGGCGATGAACGCTCCTTTTGCTCGACTCATCTTGGTTGGACTCTCCGTCGCCGCCCTCATCGGCTGCCAATCGCCCGGGGCATCGGCTCAGACGCGCAGCGAGACCTTCGATTCCAAGGGCACCAAGATTCGATATCTGATTGCCGGAACCGGTGAACCACTGGTTCTGCTCCACGGATGGCAAGGCGAAGCCAGCACCTGGGGACCCGGCACACGGCAGAATCCCAAGCTGAGCCCTCCTCCGGGAATGCAGGTGATCGCGATTGATCTGCGCGGGCATGGCCTGAGCGACAAACCCCACAACCCGGCCAGCTACGGCTCGGAGATGGCGGCCGACGTCGTGAGGCTGCTGGATCATCTCAAAATCGAAAAGGCGCACATTGTCGGCTATTCGATGGGCTCGTATGTCGCAGGCAAAGTCGTGGATCTCGCTCCGGAACGAGTGAAATCAGTGGTCTACGGAGGCAGTGCGCCCGTGCTGGATATCCGCGAGGTGAAGGGATTCAGCGAAGCCGACGCCTTTGCCGACGCTGCCGAAAAGGGCAAGATGGGCGAATATCTGCGCGAGCGTACCCCCGCCGGAATGCCAAAACCCAGCGAAGCCGACGCTGAGAAATTTGCCGCGCAGTTGTACGGTCACCAAGACGTGAGGGCGCTTGGCGCGGCGGGCCGGTCGTTCGGTCAGCTGGAGGTCAAAGCCGACCGACTCGCTCAGCTCACCACCCCGACTCTCTTTCTCTACGGCAGCAAAGAGGGCCCCTATATCCTCGCCCGAATCGCCGAAGCCCGCTCCGTGTTGCCGAACGCCGAGTTCAAAACCATCGAAGGCAAAGACCACATGACCACCTTGATCGATCCCTCATTCGGCCGGTCGATCGTGGAGTTCGTCGGGCGTCACTCGAAGTAAGGCTGCGGCCGGATAGGGGGGAGCGGCCCGGGGCAGTCTTTGAACCGGGCCGATTGGGCTACCGTGTCTACAGCCCGCGCAGCGCCACTTCCGCGACCTGGCGAAGAATGGTCTCGCGCTCGTCGTAGTCCAATCGAGACCCCCGAAGCAGGCCGACCATGATCACCCATTCCCCGCTCGGACGGCGGGCGTAGCCGACATCATTAGTGGCCCAGGCCAGACCCTTGTGGGTGGAGCTCGTGCCCGTTTTATGCCCGAGAATCCAGCCCGCGGGAACCCCCGCTTTCAATCGATCTGCCCCGGTTTCGGTTCCCTCCATCACACCCATGTAGTATTTCGTCAGCTTAGGAGAAAGCAGCTTGCCCGTAACAAGTTTCTCCAACAGCAAACCCATCGCGGCCGGCGTGGTAGTGTCGCGCTTATCCTTTTGGTAGCGCAAATAGGCTTCATCCTTCAGCTTTTCAGGAACGCGATCCAGCGCGAATTCGAACTTGGCTGGATCCACCATTTCCGCAGACCAAGTGGTTCCGCCGACCTGAGTCTGCAAATCGCGTTCCTGTCGATCCACCGACATCCCCACGATCTGATGCTTCTTTAAAAAGGCATTCACCACCTGAGTCCCGCCCATCTTGCGAATGAGAAAATCCCCGGCGGCACTGCAACTGTTCTGCGTAGTGATCTCGATGCACTCGGCGACCGTCACGGTCATGGAATCCTTCTCCCCTAACTTCTCGATGAGAGGTTGCCACGAAACGCTGAGATCGGATCGCCGGAAGGTGAATTTCTGATCGAGCTTCCACTTCCCCTGATCCACCAGATCCAGCGCGGTCATCGAGACCACCATCTTCATCACACTCTGCAACGAAAACCGCTCGTCTTTGCGCGAGTAATGGCGGCTGTCCTTCGTGATCACCGCTGCCCCCAAATGCCCTTTTGAAGCCGCCTCAATCTCCGCGAGCTGGGTTTCAACGGAAGGCGTCGGGGCGAGAATCGGGAGGAGCATCAGGGAAAGCAGGCTCATGGAACGGACAGTATATCTGCCGGGCGAAAGATCCTCTGCGTTGAGATCGATTCCCGCGTTGAACACAAATCGCCAACCCCCTCGGTTACCTATGGAGGCCACGGCCGGAGCGAAAGCTCTTCTCCCCGCCGCGGATCAGGGCCCGCTCTCGACGCTGATCGAGCGCAACTCGACCAACCGTGCCGCGCGACGTCTCAGCGCCCGGCATTCGGAGGCACTCAAATCCGAAGCAAGCTGCGTCCGAATCTCCCTCCATCCGTGTCGTTCGAGCGGGCTCGGCGCCCCGTTGTTCACCCTCTGACACGCGCGGGCAAACCAGAGCCAACTCGCTGCGCTCCCAAGTTCTCCGTGAGCCGCTCGCCCGGAGGCAATCGTCTCCGCGCAAGCGGCAACAAAACTGATGCCGGGACGGAACCCTTCGGAGAAAAGCAGCTCTTCCGCAATGCGCTTGGCTCCCGAAAAGTCGCCCCCGGATCGGCAAATCAAGGCTTCGGTGAGCCGGTACCAGGGCGCAAAGCGATCGTCCTTGCAGGTGGCGTAATGCGCCCCTGCCTGATCCCAAACGACCCTCGCCTCCCGAACCTGGCCAGAGAGAGCGAGCGCCCGACACCGAATGGTGGTGAGAGCGGCTTGACCGTTCGGATGACCAGCTTGCGCGAAAGCATCGGCACCTTCCTGCAGAAGCCGGATGCCAACGGAAAAATCCATCGCGTCGATCCGCGCGATTCCACAATTGCCCAGCAGTCCCGCTTTCGCGTAAGGATCGCGGAGCCGAGAGGCGAGCCTCTCTCCGGCAGAACACCAGTAGAGCGAATCTCGGAAGTTCCCGCAAGCCGACGCCCGAACCAGAAGAGACCGCAGAGCTTTGCTCGCGAGAACCCAGTCGCTCTCCGCGCAAGCTTCGCGGCAGAAGCGAGACAGCAATTCGTCTCCGCCAGAGCCCGCACCTTGAACCGTGGCGATGTGCCGCTCACAGGCAAAGAGGGCTTTTCGGAGCGCGGATTTCTGGCCAGTCGTCGACGTGAGAGTCGTCTTCAGCACGGGGTGGACAATGTGCCAAGGCGTGAACTCCCAATCCCGCTCGTTCTCGACCAGAAACTCGACCGCCGAAACCGGGGCGGCATCGGCTAAGTTCCGGGCCTCCGTCAACAGGAGCGAAGAATCAGAACCGTCGGCCTCGCTCCTTCGCTTCTCTCTAGCCCAGATCTGATCGCAGCCCTGATACAGTTCTCCCACCCCGATCGTCTCGACCTCCAGCCAGCCTGGCGTGAGACCGAGGCGGTCAAGATCTTCCTGAAAGGCGAAGGCAGGGAGCCGAGATCGCAAGCGGGCCAGTCCCACGCGGAGGCAGGCTCGAGGATCCTGGCAACGATCAGGCTCCCAGATCATCGAGGCCAGATCAGCTCGGGAAAGGAAGTCGCCAGACGACGCGGCGAGCACCGCCAAGAGCAACAGCTCCGGCTGAGTCAGCCCCGGACAAGGCTTGTTGTCCGGAAGCAGGAGTCGTAACCGACCTCGGATTCTGAGACGCCACATCTTTGTCGCCTGAACTCCCCCATTCTAGCTTCTTCCTCCGGCTCGGGATGCGAAACACAGGAATGGGACAACCTCTGTAACGGTTCATTCCAAAGGTCTGCATGTATCGTGAAATCGACCATGGACACAAGAATCACATCCTTGTCCCCGATCCATCGCATCGTGGAGGAGAACCTCAAGCGGCTTATCACCCTGGCCTTGCTTGCGCTCGTACTCTTTGCCGCCGGATGCGCCGGCCACGGAGGAACCGGCCTCCCCACGTTCATCAACGGGAGCGTCTCGGACGCCGAATACGAAGCCGCCTCGGCGGCGATTACCCAAGCTTTTCAGGATGCCGGGAGCGGCTCCGATGTCACCGAAAAGGTCTTAGCCGCGATGCGGGCTCAGGAAAAGGTCGTCGTCGCACGGCTGAATTCGTCGGATCAACCCGTTGCTTGGTTCAAGGATGGACGCAAGCTGATCGTGCTCGTGGATAGCCTCCTCCGCGCCCCCGCCGAGAGCGTAGGCTCCGGGTTGACCGCCGTCAGCCGAGAGGGCGCCACGAGAAATCTGGTTTCGGGAAAGAAGGCCGTGTTCATTAACGGATTCTTGGGTGCTGGAGTCCCTAACCTCGAGCCACTCCGTGCTCAACTCGCTGACAAAGGATTTGAGGTCCAAGTTGAGACCTTGACCGCCGAAACCGGTCCGAGCCTCGCTGGCCTTGATCTGTTGTTGGCCTCATCCCACGCACTCGTGGACGAAAGCCGAACCGGCGTGAAGAAACTCTTCTACGGCTCGACGACGGAGGTCACTCGCGAGACGAGCCAACTGTATCGCCAACAGATTGCCGACGAAAAGATGGTGGAAGTCGTGACGCGGATCTACTCCGGGCCTCGAACCTACGAAACAAAAGTCTTCTACGGACTCAGCCAAGCCTATCTGCAAGAGCGCGGAATGAGCTTCCGCCCCGGCGCATTCTGGCTCAGCAATGCATGCCACTCGGCCCGGCAGCCAGCCATCGCCTTCGCCGACACCATCCCCGGGCTCACGTGCTACACCGGTTGGAACGGAGCCGCGCTCAACATCACGGCGGATGAGACCACCGCGTTTGTGTTTGACCGACTCCTTGGCGTCTTTGCCGCCACTCCTTCCGATCCCGCCCCTCCCGGGCCCCTCACCACTCCCGAGCTGAAGGAGCGTCTCACCGTGGTTCGATCCACGGGCGGCCTCCGGATGGACCAAAGCCGAAACACGAAAGACATCGTGGTCGATCATGTTGTCCATCGGCCTTCCGGGGCATCTCAGGCCAACCAGACCTTGATCCCTTCGATCCGATCCGCCACCCTGAATGCCACCGAAGAGACGGTCACGATTGAAGGCTTCTTCGGTACTCAGCAGGGACCAGTGACGCTCAACGGGACAATCCAGAATGTCCTCTCCTGGGGCGAGACCTCGATCGTCATCGACAAGCCAGGTGAGAAGTCGGGGACTCTCTTGGTGCGGTCCATCGGTGCGCCCAGCGCATCCGGATTCTTGTTCAGCAATAGCTTTAGGTACCAAGAACCGGAGCCGTTCACCATCACGATCTCGCCCGAAATCGCGATCACGACGCCCGACACGATTCGGACCCTAACCGCCGTTGCGGCAACGGGCACGATCCCCGCCAACTCCCGCTTCCGCTGGACGGTCACGTCTGGAGGCGGCAAGGTCAACGGAAAATCGACCGTCACCGGAAGCGAGCCGACCGTCGAATATCGCTCCGCACCTGAGGTAGGCACTGATGTCCTCAAGCTTGATGTCTTGAACCAAGCGGGGCAAGTGATTGCTTCCAAGACCTTGACCGTGACGATCAGCCAGCAGGTGATGGCCTTCACCGTCGCGGGTGGCTGGGATCCCAGCAAGGCTCCGCCCAATGGCTCCTACAGCTACTTCGATGGAGGATCGAGCTACGACGATGAGTCCTCGGGGCTGGCCCGGATCCTGTTCGCAAGCTCGAACATCGGCGCAACCGACCAAACCATCGGCGCCCTCCTGACCATCGGTCTGGCGCGGGGAGAAACGGTGCAACCTGGCACCTGGACAAAGGTTGGGACGGGCCAACAAGTCTCCGCCGGTCTGTTCCAGTTGACTCTGTCGACGAATCAAACCAACCCCGATGACCTCAACAGCAAGCAGGTTGCCATGGGAGACTCGGGCACCCTGACGGTCTCGAAAGTGTCCACCTTATCGAACGGGCGCACCGCGTTCACCTACACGTTCAGCGTGGCACGGGCCGCCGGAGGGACGGTCACCGGCTCAGGAACCGGCATCATCACGCCTCTGTAGCCCTGTCCTGAGGTTCGTCGGGCCCACCCCGACGAACCTCGCTCAGCTTGAGAGGTGCGGGAAAATACGCACGAGAATTTCCCCCCAATGCAGCAAGGGGATCCAGCCCCTGGATCGGTCGATCCGCCTGCACGGACATTTCCGTCGGCAGCTGCCGCGACGAAATCCGACCGTGCCATACTCCCACAATGACCTCTGCCGACCGTGCGAAGGCAAGTGCGATCCAGCAGATGGAGATCTTCCTCCGCAACTTCTCGAAGGTGCCAGACGACAGACTCAACTGGAGCCCAACCCCGACGTCAAAATCCGCCCTGCGAATTGCCGCCCACACGGCCCTCTATGCGGGCCGATTCGCCAAGATGATCCGCGAAAAACAGCTCCCTCAGCCCTCCGATCTCGACCAGTGGCTGGCCGAAAATACCGAAGAGGAGCGCGCCATCACCACCAGAGAGGAGGTCGAGGCAATTTTCCGAAGCGGGACGCTAGAAGTGATCGAGGCGATCGACGGACTCAGCCAGGAAGATCTTGATTCGACGCTCGAAGCCGGACATGGCGGAGCCTTCACCATGGACCACCTGATCCACCTTCCCGGCTGGCACGCAACGGTTCATCTCGGCCAAATTGACTTTCTGCAGACGTGTTGGGACGACCAAACCGTCTACATCGACTAGTTCATCGGAAGGTGAATCGCAGGGAGAGTTGACTGATGTTGACTACAGCCTGACGCCAAGTTTCGCGATTTCCTTCTCAATTTCGGCTTGGTCAGAGTCTGCATATCCCTGCAACACATAGGCAATATCACCTTTCGGACCAATGAGGTAAAGGGTCGGATAGGCAACAACGCCGTAGGCATCGGCTACTTTCTGCCCTTCAACCCCGATGCGCATCTTATATTTTGTTGAAGCAAGAAACTCCTTGATGACGCTCTTGGAATCATCTCGATTGACGTACAGGAAGTCCAAACCTCCTTTCTGCGCACGTTCTTGGATACCCGAAAGATACTTCAGCTCCCGCTGAGAGTATCCACAGCCGTGATACCAGAAGCAGACAAGAAGGCCGCGGTTCTGAGACCACAAATCTGCCAATCGAAGAGGGTTTCCATTCAGATCGGCGAGAGGAAGTACGGGTGCTGCGGTTCCGGGTTTGAGTAACTTTGATACTCGCGGAACTTTATCATTGTCGACGGCATCGCTGGGAGGCTGCCACTTAAAAGATTCAACAGGATATGTGGTTTTGAGGTCAATCTGAGTGTATACACCTCGGTAAATGGAGTCGCCCGTCACCTGTTCCCATCCGACCGGTAATTCCGACTGAGTATCAACATAGACTTTCAAGATGAGGCCCGGCACCTCCGGTTCGTCGTACTCCAAGCAATACGTCTTTTTCCCAGCAAAATCTTGCCTCGATACTCTCGCGTACTTAACGTTGTAGATCTTCGGCGCACAAAAGTCGAATAAGCCTGCCCCAACGGGAAGCCAAATTCCATCAGCGGCTGCAGGACGAACCCGATACACTTTGGCGCGCGGGGCAAAATCGTAGACCACCTTTCCGTCCGAGTAGGTGCACTCCGAGTCCGATTCGCTCCAAAGCAAGTTGGGCTTCATCGCTCGAACATGAGTCACCTGAGGCGGGGAACTCTCGCTGCCCTCGATCTGCCACGTCTTCACGGTATACGTCAAGCCGGCTGCGGCCTTGACGCGAGTCCTCAGTCGCTGGTGGATCTCGTCCGGATCCAAGTTCGTCTGCTGAGCATGAAGAAGCAGAGTCGCGGCGATGAAGACCATCGAACGATGCTACCTGACAGAGCTTGAATCCCGGAATTTGACTTCAGTCAGGTGCGCGCACCACTCAATTCTCCCCAGATTGGTCGGATTACTCATCGCCCGCAAAACTTCTATTCAATCCCCGCATCGTCGAGTGCCACCAACCGTGCGATCCAGTGTTTGAGCACCGATTTCAGGATGCATCACCTCGTGATAGAGTTCTCGGAGTTCGAAGATGGCGCGAACCTTTTCCTCGGGCGTCGCTTTACTCCAAAAGACGCGGTCAAATGATCCATCGTCTTCGCTCACCTTCCCCATTCCACCCATCATTCGATCAGATCTCATGGCGGACTCACCCTCGCGCAGGGTTCTTTTGGTACTCCGAAGTGGACGCGTTTAGAACTGCGGTGGGCGGACTCAATCGACAACTCGCTCCTCTCGAACCACAATCTAAGCATGAGGCTCCAAGGAACATGCATGACCGATCAACTCGACAGGGAGTTTACGATCATCACTATTGGTGCACTTGTTGAATCAGTCTATGAGTTGGCTGACCGGGGCATGCCAGCGCTCATCGGTCACGACTTTACGAGGCCAATCGGTTGGACATCAGTTCATAGTCTCCTGTTTGAACCTGGTCTAACGCGTGCTCTAAGCGAAACTCTGCTTCCCGAGACGACAGACGAACTCAATGCCGTGAACACAAGACTTGCCCGATTCATCCACGGAGTCGCACTGAAAAGTCAATCAGAGGAGATTGAAGAATTGAAGGTCCTGCTCAAGGATCATCTTCGCGGGAATGAGTTGTCCATGTCAATGGACGGGGCAGTGCTGGTCGAACCCGGGTTGGCCAAGCGGGTCTTTCCGTCCTTGTTTGACGGCAGCGCTGTTGATGATGACGGACTCACATATCTGGAAAAACTTGAAGCTGTGGGACCCGGCGTCTATAAGATTGGCAAGTTGCTCCTCTACGCTCACCCCCTCCTGAGGCGATCATCGCATCGACTCAACACGCTCAACACACCATTTCTTTCAGCTCTTCAGGAATTGTCTGGCGACAATGTTTGCAAGCGCGTTCGGCTTGATCCAGATTCTGTTGGCTTGGCCAGCGCGCATAAAATGCGGATGGAGAAGAGCCTTTGGGCGCATGGAGCACCATTTTCGGATGAGATCCCAGCGATCTCCGACGGAGTGCGTCGACTTGTATCCACCGAAACTGAGCTTCACTTTAGCCAGGTGTCTCTTACGGAGTGTTTCTGGTATACGCGCCAAGGATTTCACAATTTTGAGGCAGAAGAGCTGCGAGACGTGCCCGGATTTGACGAACCTGGCCAACCAATCTCCTACAAGTGCAGGTACGTCCACTCAATGGTGCCTCAAGATACATCATCGCCCTCACACTTTGATGGAGCGATCCGGAGTTACAGCGAAGAAGAGATGATTGCGCGCCTAGACACTGACTTGATGAGAGCTGAAAGGCAAACGCGCTATACGAAACTCTGGCGCGTTGACGGACAAATCAATATTGCGGACTGGAAACGTCTGTTTGCCGATTATTTCCGCGACAACGCCCACGTCGGCGAGTATCTCAGCGGTGCGACCAATCCCGCGAAGCATCCAAGCTCGGAGGTTTCCGAACACAAGAACATCGTCACCGTCCCATACTCGTTCGCAGGTGATTCCGGGCCAAGGCTTCGCTTGACGTTCATGGACAAGCTCGATATTCAGAGTGAAGTCTTTCTTGTGCCGTCGCAAAGTTGGGTTGTAGGTGATCGTATTCACCCCCTTTTGGAGGTTAATGCACTTGACTTCGCGAAAGCTCTCAGAAGAGAAGCATTTGAGGTTGAATTGCCAAGAGATTGCTATCTATTCGGGTCAAAGGATCAGTACGTCACCTATCCAATCGTTGCTCTCCGTGACGCCACCGGTTCAAGCATCCAACGATGTCTTGAGGCTCTCACAAAGCTAGTTCGCTCTAGGTTAGAAAAGCAATCCGAATTCGTAGTGACCTGTGGAATACGATTTCCTTTAGGAGAGCGAGACGCGGTCATTTCCTTAGGAGGACCGGCAAATGACACCCTACGCACATTGGAGAAACATATGCTGGATATTCAGCCTAGCGTCGAGGGATTGCGCATTTGGGCTGAGTCTGTAGGGGCATGGTTGAGGAAGCAAGGTTGGAACCAAGGACACCCCGATTACTCTGAAATACTCGGGCCCGATGGTAGCTTCAAATTTGAGCGGAGCAACATTCCCAGGGACGCGATTGTCTTTTCGCAGGACGAGCGCGGCTTGAAGTATAAACTGCGTTTTGACGCACTATCACAGGATGTGCAGGATGCGATCCGTTCGGAAAGAATCGTCCCGGCGGTCCACTATGTCTATCAAGAGGTTGATTGCACTCGTTGCGGCGGATCTTACGCTGACTGCGACTGCTGCAAATGGCTTGACGCAGACTGCAATTCGTCAATCAAGCGAATAGAATACGTAGGGGCTCACTGGACTGATCTGCCGCTCTAGTTGAAGACCGACTGTCCGTACTGAACATCTCGTTGGCTTGTAGTCGGGATTCGCTTGCTAGCTTGAGCTTACGAGTTCGAATCCCGTCCGGTTGGTTCAGAATTTGAACCTGAGCAAACTGCTTTTTGAACCTAAAGAGGCTGGTACTCCGGACGGGATTCGAACCCGCGACCTTCGCCGTGAAAGGGCGACATCCTAACCGCTAGACGACCGGAGCACGCGAAGCAACAGTTTGACCCAAACCACCCCGAATCCGCAACCTTGCCAGGACCCTTGAACGCGGACCAAGCTCGGAGGAGCCCGCCCGACGCGAAGCCAACGCTCGCCAAACGCCCCCCTCAAACTCAGATTCGGCCCCGTAGAACTGCCAGAGAGCCGAAAATCCTCTGTCGATTCACGATATTTCACGAATTTGCGGATCAGTTCCTACTTCCATTGTCTAGAGTGAAGGCATGAAGCGAAATCTTCTTGTTTGTCTTCTCGGTGGAGTGGGTGCGGTCGCGGCAACGGCACAACCCGTGGCGTGGTGGAAGTTTGATGAAACGAGCGGCACCACCGCCAACGCGACGATCGGTTCGATCAATGGAGCCCTCGTCGGCGGCTCAGGGTTTGTGGCCGGAAAATCGGGGAACGCCGTCTCCGTCTCGCAAGCCGGAGGCGGTCTGGTGACCTTCGGAAACAACTTTGACTTTGCCGCCAGCAGCTTTAGCTACTCGTTCTGGCTCAAGACCAACACGACTGCGGCCGACCAGGTTGTTCTCGGCAAGCACACGGCAACCGTCGTCGCCGGCTACTTCACCGGCGTGAACCAGAACACGCCGTATGGCGCAGCGAACAAAGCGTGGGCGTACCAGTCAAACGTTCCCGGCAACGAACCGATCAGTTCCACCAGCGTCAACGATGATGTGTGGCACCACATCGCCGTCACGTACCAAACCGGGCAGCATCGGCTCTACGTTGATGGCAACTTGGAAGCCACCAAGACCGGCACACCGAACGTTTCCACGACCGCTGAGTTCATGATCGGCGCTTACAGCACGGTGAGCGGAGGCCGAACGGCCTCATTCACTGGTCTGGTGGATGACTTGCAAATCTACGATTCCACCCTCGCCGATACGGACGTGAGGTTCCTTTCGCAGAATGCCGGACAGGCTGTCCCCGAGCCAGCAACGATGGCGATTCTCGCCGGCGCAGGTCTCGCCTGGATGCGCCGCCGTCGCGTCTAAGCCCATCAGTCTCCCAAGGAATCCCCGTCAAGCAGGCTTGGCGGGGATTTTCATTGATTCAGACCTTCACTCCCAGTCGTCCACCCGCCACCGACTCCACAGATGCTCTTCCTCCCACTCCTCACTCGGCTCCGCGCCGCCGAGACGGAGGGCCAGCATGATGAGCCCGACGTGGTACCCCTCGTGCCAGATCATGTGCTGTAGCAAGAACAAGGGGTGATCGTAGTTCCCCGCTGGCCCTTCCCGGTCGAGGGCCCCCGCCAGCCACGACTCTAACGCCGCCTCACTGGCCTTCAGAGCCCCGCAGATCGCCTCGTAGCCCTGCAGAGGCACCCATTCCCCGTCCACCGCCGTGAATGCGGCAGGAAGCTCGTCAAACGGCAGCCCGCTCGCCTTGCGCAGCCAGTGCGAGCGCACCTGATGCACATGGCACAGCTGAACCCCGATCGACCACCCATCCTCCGAGGCCTTCCAGTCGAGGCGATCCGCCCCACCGAACTCGACCAAATCGTTCACACAAGCCGCCTGACGACGCCACGATTCCACCAGCAGACCAGACAACATACGTCTACGTTACCCGCCTCGTCCGGAAATTGCAAACAAAAAATGCCCCCGGGTCACAAAACCCGAGGGCACTTTTTCTGCAAGACCAACTCTCAGTTGCCGGTCTCGTCCAGGCCTTGCTGGATCGGGGCACTGCCGCCATCCAGATCACTCGGACCACCCGTTTGCTCGGGAACCGCCGGCTGACCAATTTCTTCGCGCGCCGATTCAACAATCTTCAGATTCAGCTTAGCCACCCGTCGGGCACCAGCATAGCGTCGATTGTAGTAGCTCGAACTCAGCGCGTCGATGCGGACACGTCCGCCACCGCTGCTCGCGTGGATGAACTTGCCTCCGCCGATGAAAATGCCGACGTGGCTCACCCGCGATCCGCGAGTAATGAAGAACACCAAATCGCCCGCTTGCAGGTCTTCACGGGCCACACGCTGTCCGACACCCGATTGAGCGATCGACGTGCGCGGCAGGTTCACGCCGTGCTTCTTGAACACAAATTGAACAAATCCGCTGCAATCGAACCCACCTCGGCTTGTGCCACCCCAGCTGTATCGAACGCCGAGTTGATCCTTGGCCGTATCGAGCAAGGCCACGGCCGACCCGCTCACCTTGGGAGCCGAAGCCGGAGCCTTGGCGATCGTCGTGCGCTTGGGTTCGCGCTCATCGTTGCCGGCGGGTCGAACCAAATCGCGATGAACCCATCCCGTGGTGCCCTGACCAAACTTCACCTTGTACCAATCGCCCTGACCCGCAATCACATCCGCGATGCGGCCCTTGCTGACCTTCACGATCTGCTTGGCACTGCGGCTCGGCTCGCGTCGGATAATCACATTGTCCGCCGTGATCGAGATGCGCAGAGGCAGGGTGCGAACCACCGATGCCTTCGCATCTGGGGTTGCCGGAAGCTCAGAAGGCTTCGCGGCCGACTTCTTCGCTACCGTAGTAGCAGGCTTGCTCGCGGGCTTCTGCGCAACTGGCTTGGTTGCTGGCTTCGCAACGCCCGTCACCTTGACCATGTCGTCGCGAATCCATCCGATGGTGCCACCGGTGAACTGGATCTTCGTCCAACCACCTCGTCGCTCAAGAACCGCACCCTTGTTGCCCTTGGTGACCTTGGTCACTTGGTCAAAGGTGGTGCCGGGGCCCTTGCGAACAATGACATCGGTCCGAATGACCTCCGCCGAACCGAGTCGTGGGTTCACGACCGGCTTGGCAGCAGGCTTGGCGGCGGGCTTCGCCGCGGTCTTGGTGGCCGACTTAGCCTTACCAGGCACCTTAATCTTGGTGCCAATTTGAAGTCGATCCCATTTGACGTTCGGATTCAAGCGATGGAGCTCGGCGGTGGTGATGCCGAACTTCTTCGCGATCTTCCAATCGTTATCTCCGCTGCCCACCTGATACGTCGTCGTCGACGTGGTGGTGCGAGATGCATGGGCTGGCGCTGGTACCAGGCTCATCGTAGCGGCGATCATTGCCGTGAGAGCACAGACCAGGAGCTTTCCTTTCAGACGCAAAACTTTCAGTTCCTCCAGGTGCCAGGCGGATCATCACGAGCTCAACACGCAATGTAAAGATCCTTTTATGCCCGGACAAGGGTTTTGTACCGGTTCATCTCCATGAGAGTCAACCAAGCCCCAGAGAATCTTCGGGTGTTTTCGAGTTTCCGCGTTTTTTGGGCCCAGCGAAGGCTTCCAAAGCCCACCTCCGATTGTTAGGAGAGGCAACGCCCTTCTGGTAGGATCGCATCCGACATGCTGAGCATCTTGATCGTGAACTGGAACACGCGCGAGATGCTCCGTGCCTGCTTGACCTCGATTGTGTCGAAACAGGTTCAAATCCAGCTGGAAATCATCGTAGTCGACAACGCCAGCCACGATGGATCCGCCGAAATGGTGGAGGCCGAATTCCCCCAAATCAAGCTCATCCGAGCCCCGGGAAATCTCGGATATGCCGAAGGAAATAACCTCGCATTTGCCGCCGCAAAAGGGTCCTGGTTGCTCACCCTGAATCCCGACACCGAGGTCCCAGAGGGAGTGCTCGATTCCGCGGTGCTGACCCTCGCTCAGCATCAAAACTGCGCGAGCCTCAGCGTGAAATTTATCGGCCCAGAGGGCGAAATTCAGCAATCTGTGCGAGGTTTTCCGTCAATTCCTGGCATTTTCGGTGCTTTGCTCCGCCTCGACCGCCGATTCCCCACCACCGCGCTCGGCGACTACACCCTGCCTCATTTCAACTATGAACGCAGCCAATTCGCCCCCCAGCCGATGGGAACCTTCTTGCTTTTCCGACGGTCTGCATTAGAGCAAGTTGCCGATGTTTCCGCCCCATTTGACCCCCAATTTCCGATCTTCTTCAACGAGGTCGATCTCCTTTATCGCCTGAGCGAAGCGGGATGGAAATGCTGGTACGAGGCAAGTCTTTCGATCTTCCATCACCACGGCGGGAGCACGCGCCAGGTGAAAAAAAGTATGATCTGGGAGTCGCATCTCAGCCTCATTCGGTACTTTGCCAAGCACCTCCGAGGGGTCGATCGGTTGATGCTCCCGCTGATTTCGGCGGCGAGTCGAGGCGCGGCACTTGTTCGCGCCAAGGGCACCCATGCCGGATTTCGACCTGAGTATCACGATCTGCAGTTGGAACACGCTGAGTGATCTCCGCGCGTGCCTCCAAAGTCTGCGCGAGGCCAAAGACGAAGCCGATTTCGAAGTCGTGGTCGTGGACAACGCGAGCAAAGACGGCTCACCGGACATGGTGGAGAAAGAATTCCCCGAGTTCCGGCTGCTCCGTCAAAGCGTGAATCTTGGCTTCACCGGGGGCCACAATCTCGCCCTGGCCGAGCGGCTCGGACACCATGCCGCTCTCCTCAACTCCGATACAGTCGTTCATCCTGGGGCAATCCGGCGCATCACGGAGTACATGGAAGCCCACCCCGAAGTGGGAATCGTCGGCCCGATGCTCCACAACCCCGATGGCACGCTCCAGTTCTCCTGTCGACGCTTCCCCAACCCGGTTGCCGCGGCGTTCCGCAACACAATTCTCGGTCGGCTCTTCCCCAACAACCGATTCACCCGCGAATATCTGATGCAAGACTGGACGCACGATCAGCCGCGTGAAGTCGATTGGGTGAGCGGTGCCGCGCTTTTCTTGCGTAAAGAAGTCATTGACCAAGTCGGCGTTCTCGACAACACCCTTTTTATGTATTGCGAAGACGTCGATATCTGCAAGCGCACGTGGAAGGCGGGATTCAAAGTGATGTATGTTCCGGATGCCGTGATCACCCATGCGATCGGACGAAGCAGCGACCAGGTGGCGAACAAGATGATTGTTCGCTTCCACCGCTCCATGTTCCGCTACTACCGCAAGCATGATCTGCGTGAACTTCCCTTCGTCGCCCGGCCATTCATGGCGGCCTTTGCCGCGACCGCTCTGACCTTGCGAGCCTCCGCTTTTCTTGCCAAAAACTATCTCGACGCGCTGAAACGGAAGGTGTCGCGATGAGCAAAACCGCGACCTTCCCCAAGGTCAAGCTGGAATATGCATTGCTTTTGGTCGCTCTTTTCCTCGCCCCCATCATTGGGGGACACGTGGCGACCGACGCCCTCCCAATGACCGGCACCCTCATGCAGGAGCTGATGGGCGGAGGGGCCTTGCCCCTCGGGAGCCGGATGGTTCTGTGCCTCTTTCTCTTGGTCGGACTTGCCGCGCTGGGCGCCCGAAATAGGGTGATCCAACTGCCGAACATCCGCATCATGGCGGCCTTGGCGGCGCTTGTTCTCCTCCTCGGAATCACGCCACTCCTCAGTGCCTTCCGGTACGTGGCTTTCCGAGAGTGGCTCTCCTGGTTAGTCTATGGTGCGACCCTTTTCTTGGTCGTAGGGAGTGTGGGGCGGGGCAAAACCGCGAAAACCGCTCTTGCCGTACTCGGTGCCGGGTGTACGATTGTCGCTCTGCGCGGGATTGTCGAATACGCCGGCGTCATGGCGGAAGAGCCAACCTATCGAATCTTTGCCGGATGGAACAACCCGAACGCTCTCGCTGGCGTGTTCCTCCTCGGGAGCCTGAGCCTGATCGGCCTAGGGGCGAGCGAAAAAGCAGCAGGACGCGGGGTGGCCTGGGCAGCCGCCGCGCTGAACATCGCTGGTCTGATGCTCACCCAGTCCAAAGGCGGCTATCTAGCATTTGGAATCGGTTTAGTTGCACTGATCGCCATGGCCGCGCTGAGCCGAGTGCCGTTGCGAACATGGGGCGCATCCCTTCTCCCCGTCCTGGTCGGAGTGATTCTTGCCCTCGGGCTTGGGGCGGCGGCGAGTCAGGCGAGCAAAGGCGGACAAGCTCTGGCCCGGATCACTGAAGCGGGATCGATGGCAGAGCAAAGTGTAGGTTTTCGCCAGAATCTTTGGAAGAGTGCTCTCTCGATTGCCCAAGAATATCCTGTCGGCACCGGGGTCGGAACCTTCCGATTCTATTCCGCCAAGCCTGGCCTGACGGATCAGACAGTGTTTGCCCACCAAACCTACCTTCAGCTTGCCTCCGAAGGCGGTTGGCTGGCGATGCTCGCCTTCTTTGCGCTCGCCGGGATATGGGCCACTTTCATGGCTCGAGGTGGTAAAAATCAACCTCCCGATCGTGTGGCCCTCAAAGCCGGCATCTTCGGGGCCGCGATGGCCTTCGGTGCGCACGGGTTCATTGAAAGCAACCTCTCCTTCTTCGGGCTGGGAATCATGTTCTTTGCCCTCGCCGGGATCGGGCTCCAGATGGCAAGCGATGCCACCTCGCCAGAGGCTCTTCCGCAAGGCGTGAGAAGCATCTCCGTGCTGGTATTTGCGCTCTTGCCGTTGCTGGGGATCACGACCACCGCCGCGGCAGAGATGAGCAAGTCAAACCTCCTGACTTCGATCGCCGCTCGTGACCCAGAAGCCTCGATTTCCGCCGCAAAAGCCATGGAAAACGGCCTCTTCGGCGACCCCGAGTCGATTTATCTGTACGGGCTTTACGCCACGGGAACCCCGAACGAGCGACTCATCGCCATGGAGCGTGCCGCCGCGCAGTATCCCATCCCGCGCGTTCTCCGAGGCACCGCCATGGCGGCGCGCGATGCCGGCGATCTTGCTAAGGCCCTCAGCTACACCGAAATGGTGTTCCGCTACGAGCCGAACAATCTACGCGCTTGGGAGCTCAAACGCGAGCTTCAAGTCAGCAATGGCGACATGGACGCGGCGCGAGAAACCGCACAAAAAACCATTGACATCGAGAAGAGCATCGCTTACCAAGTGCGCGCTATCCCGGAAATGATCCCGACGACCACCTTTGAGGCGAGGCTCTTCCTGGCTGAATTTGAAGAGGATCAGGCTAGAAAAACGAAACTGATCGAGGAAGCGCTGGAAGGCTTGAAGCGGTACGCCGAGATCACCGTCCCCCAAATCAAGCGCATGACGGATGCCGGACTGCCCGACTACGCAGGAGAAAGTAAGGAAGACGCCCAGCGCAAACTGGAGCTTGGTCGCAAGTGGCTGGGCGAGTTGGAAAAGCTCTACGGTCGGTCGGCCGGAGCTTCTTCTGGCGAGATGCTCACATCAATGCGGGACGCCTTCGTCGACCCGTTCTGAGCCTGGGCCGGGGCAACCGGCGCATCCTTACTGAAGAATGCTTGGAGCATTTTCTGTGCGACAGGCGCCGCAATTTCGCCGCCGTGGCCTGCGGTTTCGAGGATCACCGCAAAAGCGATTTGCGGATTCTGTTCAGGCGCATAGCCCACAAACCACGCGTGGGTTCGACGGCTCTGACTGTTCTCCGCGCTCCCCGTTTTGCCACTCACCTCCGCCGAAGCAATCGCGGCTCTGCGAGCCGTTCCTTGAACCACGACCGCGCGCAGAGCGGTGTGCATGGTGTCCCAAAAGCTCGGATCTGCATCGAACTTCGCCAAAACCTGCGGCTTCACTGGCTCGGCCTGCATGTTCTCGCCAGCGGGAATAATCGACTTGACCAGATGCGGACGGTAACTCACGCCGCGATTCGCGACCATGGCGGCGAGGCACGCCATCTGCAGCGGAGTCACTTCAAGATCCCCCTGACCGATTCCGACGTTGTTCGTGTCTCCGATGGACCACCGGCGCTTGTGCGCTTTGAGAATATGTTCAGGATCAGGCACTAATCCCTTTACTTCACCGGGCATATCCAGACCGGTAACTTGTCCAAATCCAACCTGCTCGGCAGTTTTACGCATCTGCTCTTCTCCGGTTCTTTGTGCAAGTTTTCCGAAATAAGTATTACACGAACGCGCCATCGCCATGGTGAACGAATAGCTGGTGGGAGGGTGGTTTTCGCACTTCACCCGCTTGTTCCCCATCGTCAAATACCCCGGACACGAGACAACGTTGCCTGGATTGAAAATGCCCGCCTGATAGGCCGCCATCGTGGTGAGGATCTTGTACGTCGATCCAGGAGGATAGCGTCCAGCGATGAACCGCTTGAGCATCGGTCGATCTTCGTTTTTGTACAGATACTCAGCCTCATCCGTGCTGAGTCCGCCATCGAACGCCGCCAGGCTGTAGTTGGGCGACGAAACAAGCGCAATGATCTCTCCGGTTCGCGGATCCAGCGCGACCACCGCGCCGCGACGCCCGGCCAGAGCCTCGATCGCCGCGCGTTGGGTCTTCAAGTCAATCCCGAGCACCACCGATGCCCCCGGCTGTGCAACCTCGGACATCACGGTGCGCATCGGTCGGCGGCGACTGTCTACTGTGTAAACCTGGAGTCCAGGTTTACCCATCAGAACCTCTTCGTATCGACGTTCCACCCCATCGCGTCCCACGTACTTGGGGATATCTGTGATCCCTTTCTCTTTTAGATCCTCCTCGATGTTCGCATCAGGAATCGCGACCCATCCCAGGGCGTGCGCCAGAGCCTGCGGCTCCTTGTAAAAGCGCATCGGCAGGGTCTCCACCCCGACCCCGCTGAGGGCGTCGCCACTCTCCGAGATCTTGGCCCCCTGCTGCACCGTTGCCCCCACGAACACAGGCACCGGCAGATTCCCCTTGTTCCACTGCTGCTTCACCGCCCGATCGAGCTTCTTGACCGGCACTCCCAACACAGCCGCCAACCGAGGCAGCAAGGTTTCATCCTGGGCGACCTGGGCCGGTTTGACCGTCACCACGATCTTCGGGCGCACATCCGCGAGTACCGTGCCATCGCGGGCAAGGATCTTTCCCCGAGGCGCCAGGCTCTTGTTCTCGATCTGCCCGGTCATCTTTGCCTGCTCAGAAAGCTCTTCGCTTCGTACAACTTGAAGCACCCAGAGTTGAACCAAAAACCCTAGAAGCCCCATCAGGAGGAGGCCAGGAATGACGAGATGCCGTGAGGTAACCGGATTCTCTTTGGGAGCGTGGATGACCGACACAGTGAACCTCCGCTAGCGCCGATAGGTGGCAAATGCGATTCCTTCCCGCACCAGAGCGGCGAAGTTCAGGGTCGCGGGCCATCCATTGCGCCAAGTGGGGTTCGCCTGAGCTCGGCGACCATGAAGCGGGCACGAACCACGTGGTTCATCGCCCTTGCGGAACGGTCGGCGAACCGTCTCTGGGCAGTAGGCGTTGGCTCTCTGACCGCTATCTGCACAGACCGAAACATAGACCAATTCCGGCTCGCCCGGGCCAGCCGCGCCGCCCGATGATCCATCGTTGCCACCGCCGCCGGTCGTTCCCTGCGTCGGAGGAGGCACGGTTTGATCGGGTTGGATGGCCGGATCGTCAATCACGCCGGGATCAATCTGGTCCTGTGGCTCTTCCGGTGTCTCGACGGGGGTTTCCTCTTCAGGTTCTTCCTCCGGCTCTTCCATTCGGTCGACACGCGGCATGGAACCAAACGAGCGCGATTTCTCGCCGATCTCATCTTGGATATCGCCGATGATATCGTTCCAGACTCGGGCCGGGCCTTCGCCGCCAAACAGACCGCGCATCGAAGTCGCGACAGGACGGCCATCCACAATTTGCTCGTTGGCGGTCCACACAATACCAACCAGCTTATCGGTGTAGCCGCAGAACCACGCGTCTTTGTGATCGCTGGTGGTTCCGGTTTTGCCCCGGGCATTGCGGACGCCTCCGGCAGCGCGCGCGGTACCGCTGGTCACGGTGCTCCGCAAGGAAAGGTCGATGTACTCCGCCGTTTCTTCGCTGACCGCCCCCCGAACAGCGCGCGGGGCCATCGGCTTCTCCGTGCCGTCGGGCATGGTGATCCGCGAGATCGCGTAGGTGGGATACCGCGTCCCGTGGCTCTGGAAAATTCCATAGGCCGATGCCAACTCGGTCATGTAGGCTTCGCCCGATCCAAGCGCCAAGCTGATGACGGGCGGCAAATTGCTCTGCCTCAAACCGAGCTTCGTGCGGCAAAACTCCACGACATTGCCCGATCCTACGTCGTCCATGGCCCGCACCGCCGCTGTGTTGTTCGAACTCGCGAGAGCGCTCGCAATCGTGATACGCCCACGATTCGCGCCGCCTTTGAAGTACTCGCTCGTCCCCGGCTTCTTCATCGCCTTGGTGCTGATGGTCGAGTTGCTACTAAACGCTCCCCGCTCCAAGCCAGCGGCGTACACAAAAGGCTTGAACGACGACCCCGGCTGACGCCCTGGGGGCATCCAGATCATGTTGAACTGAGACTTCTTGTAGTCCGGCCCACCAACCATGGCCACGATGCGCCCCTGGCTATCCGTGACCAAACACGCCATCTGGTTCACGCGGTATCCACGCAGCCGCTCCACCCACTTCGCGACGCCCTTATCGGCGATCTCCTGGTACTTCAGGTTGATCGTGGTGACCACTCGGTAGCCGCCGGTGGAGATATCAATCCCCTCTTTTTCGAGTTGAGCGAGAACGTAATCGACGAAGTAAGGCGCCTTCTTTTCGCCGCTGATCGTGCGCGGTCGGTCAGGGCGAACCTTAAGCTCCTCAGCCCGAGCCGCGGTGTACTCGGCCTCGGTGATGAACTCCTCGTCCCGCATGATGCGAAGCACGGTGTTGCGGTTGCGGAGTGCCTTGTCGAGGTTGCGAACCGGGTTCTCTTGGCTCGGACGACGCACGCAGCGCGCGAGGGTGGCGGCTTCACTAATCGTTAGTTCATCCAGCGTCTTGCCAAAGTAGACGTCGGCGGCCGCCGCGATTCCGTAAGCGCGCTCACCGAAATAGGATTCATTGGCGTACAGTTCAAGAATCTGATCCTTGGTCAAAATCCGCTCGATTTGCACCGCCAGCGCCATGTTATCGAGCTTGCGCTCCATGGTCGGGCTGTCTCCGGTGAAGACTCGCTTCGCCACCTGCATGGTGAGAGTCGAACCGCCTTGGCTCGCATCACCCTCCTTGGCGGCGACGAACAAGATCCGCGCGAGAGCAATCGGGTCGATGCCGCCGTGATCGTAAAACCGCTTGTCCTCGGCGGCCAAGATCGCGCTGACAACGTTCTCGGGAATCTCGGATCGCTTGACCGCTTTGCGATAGTTCTCTTGTTGAGAATAGAGAATCGTGCCGTCGGAGGAAACAATGGTGGAGGGTCGGTTGCGGAGCCCTTCCATGATCTCAGGGAGTTTGGGCACCATGGCGGCAGCCTTCTGCAGTCGCTGCATCGCCATCAAGCTGATGGCAATGAACGCAACCGCCCCGAGCACAAAAGAAATGTGAAAGGCTATTTTGAGTCTGCGCTTCCAGCGAGGCAGTTGTTTGGCTGGTCGCTTTGCGCTAGTCCGCACCTTCATCGATCTACCCCCATTATGACGGGCAAGGGTGGAGCGACGATTCTGCCTAGTCCCTTCCGAGAAGTTTGACGCGTTTCGCCAGCTTCTCGAGCTCTTTCTGATCCATTTCTCCGATCAGTGCGTAGGCTTGTCCACCGCTCTCCCAAGTATAAACACGGAAACGTCGGCTTTGCGTGCCCGGGTTCATCGATTCCGGGGCCTTCTTCGTTTGCATCAAGGAGACACGTCCGGTTTCCGAGACATAAAATTGCCGCAGAATCGTCACGCCCTTGACCTCCATCTTGCTCACCCCCGCGAGGGTGTAGCCCGTTTTGGGATCCAGGATCGCTGGTGTGATTCCGGCTTCCTTGGCTAGCTGCCGAAGCTCGGCATCGAGGGTGATGATCTTGGCCCCGCGCGGGAGATCGAAGGCTCCCTTGGGGATGCTGGCGTTGAAACGGATGCTGGTGAACTGGAATCCGGCGAAGACATTGCCTTTGGAGTCCAAAACTTCGCGCTTGAGGATCAGGGCCTCGTTGCGATCCACCCAAATACGTTGCCGCACCACGCCCTCGCGATCTTTGGCCTCAATGACCCACGTGCTCCGACTGGCGACGGTGGTGCCTGCTTTGGCGATGAGCGATCCACCGCCCCGAGGCGGCCGGATGGTCTCCGTCACCGCGTCGGCGAATCGAGAAGGTGCGACGCGGACTTCGTTCTTGGCCGCATTGTAGTTGTAGCTCTTGCCCTCGAGTTCGTAGACGGCTTGACCCGCATAGGGCGAATTGTCAGGATAGGTGATGACCCATCGGAGCCCTTTTCGCAGGATTCGTTCTTCAAATGAGCGCGTGCGCCCCTCGGGCATGCGCATCGTCACGGAACGCACGCCAGCGTAGGTGACCTTCTTCGCTCCATCGCTGAGACGCTTCACCAGTGCTTCGGGAGTGGGGGGCTGCTGGGCGAAGGCCAGGCACGATCCCGCCGCGACGATGAAGAGCATCGAGGCGCGAAGAAGGTGCTTCATAGGTTCTCCAAAACTCAGCGGCTTTCCAGCGACGACCAATCGTAACCCACGTCGATGGTGCGCATGGGGGCGCGCACTCCGGCGGCGATCTGGGCATCGTCGGCTTGGTGTGCGGTCATCAGCACCGTTCCGAGGTCGTTGTTACTCGTGCTCACGCCCGCCACACGATCGTGCGGCTGGGGCTCGGTGACCGCGGGGGGTCGGTTCATCGTGAACAAAACAAAAGCGGCGCAAACCCCTGCGGCGGCAATCGCCGAGGTTCCGAGCCAGTTGAATCGCTTCTTGGCGGGGGCAGGAGCAATCTCTTGCAGCTTGGCATTGAGTTGGCTGCGCCAAGCCATGCTGGGATCTTCATCGTGAAGTTGGGACATCCACTGGGCGGCGGGGCTCGCCTCGCCTCGCTCCAGAGCCTGTTCCAGGTCGAGCCGTTCTGCGGTGTCCAGCGCTTGCTCATTCTTCAATTTGTTCAGCAGATCACGGTTCATGATTTAGGCCCCTTTCCCATAAAGGTATCGGCCAACTTGTTCTTGCAGATGAGCCCGGGCGAGGAAGAGTCGGCTCTTGACGGTTCCCACGGGGATATCCATGGCCTGGGCGATCTCTTCGTACCCCATATTTTCCTGATCGTGGAGGATGAGCACCGACCGAAGTTTCTCGCTCATTTCCGCCACTGATTGTTCGACGACGGATCGAAGTTCGTCGTTCAGCAAGACCTCCGACGGATCCCAGCGGTGGTCGGCGAATTCGAAGGTTTCTTCGTTTTCGTCGGTGGGTTCGTAGCTGTGGATCAGCGGTTGTCGTTCTTTGCGCCGCACTTTGTCGATGCAGGAGTGATAGGCAATCCGGAAAAGCCAGCTTCGCAGGCTTGCCCGTCCATCGAAAGAGGCCACGCCTTGGAAGGCCTTGATGAACACCTCTTGGGTGATATCGAGGGCTTCTTCCTCGTTCCGGATCATCCGGCGGACGAATCCGAGAACTCTGGCCTGGTAAAGGTCAACGACGCGGCCGAACGCTTCGTAGTTCTGCCGTCGACACTGGTCGAGCAGCGCTTTCTCAGCGGCGACGTCGTCTAGCCTTCTTGCGGCCAATAGGGTGGCTCCTTGCACATGGCTCATCGTGTATGCAGGTGCAGACGCACAGATTGTAGCCCGGTTCACTGGGTTTTGCACATCGGGACTCTGGCTGGCGCGAGTCTGGTGATTTTTTCGGGCGGGATGCTTGGGTCGTCTGTGGCCGTGATGCCCTAGAAAGCAACTCGAGACGGGAGATTTGAGCCGCGTTAGCTAGCGAGAAGTCCCGTAGCAAACACCCTCGCCGAGATCAGGGTTCGCGAGATATCGGCTGATGCCCGCCCGAACGAGATACGAACCAGTGGCGTTGGACGGGTACTTCTCGATACCTGCTTCCGTCATCGCCTCGTGGAGAATCTTGAGTCGACCGCGACGATCGGCTGCCTGGGCGTCAGCGAGGACAATCGGGAGATCGGCCCCGTTCACCTGCCACCCATCGCGAGTTTTGAAGGTCATCGTGTAAACAATGAAAGGATCCTTCCCCCACTTCCGAAGTGAGGGATAGGACAGCCTCCCGTGATGAACCCCCGGCAATTGCCGGGATGCTGGAACCTCGTTCCGCGACCATTTGTAGTCGGAGAGCATTCGGGAATCCAGTCCCCGCGCCGCGGATTCTAGAAGCCTGACGTACTGCGACTCAGAGACGGGAGTATTTCGCCATATGGCAGCAGGGGTTCGCCGATAAACATCTCCCCACGCCCGCTTAGAGATTAGTTCTCCGTACTCAAGCTCCCTTCGCTCCGGGTTATCATTCAGCCTGGAGAACGCAATCCAGGCGGCTGCAGCAATTGCGGAAAGTACCAAGATCCAAAGAAGCGGGCGTTTCATGACTTAGTTGCATGTACCTGGCGGATCGGTGCAAGTCTTTCCAGGGTTCACTGAGAGGAAACGCTTCTCGATATCCGGATCGGACACAGGGTCAGGAAACCCTTGAATCCCACAGTTTTGCTTATAGGTACCAATCATCTTGTAGCACTCCACTTGCCTGCACTCAAGCTGGTTGCAGCCAGCCGAATCAGTGCAACAGCACATGAACCAAGAAGTGAGCACTCCCTTGGTACAGATAAGACAGTTCACAGTTTAATTAGTCACGCACGGCGCGTACGCGGTACTCATACCTATTCCGGCGAAGATTACGATACAAGCGTATTTGAGCATATATTTCTCACTTTGCACATTCATGGGCAATATCATGTCCTCGGAAAACGTTGAACCGACCTGATTTGATCGCACCCTTTGAGTTGATCCACACGACATAAGGTGGGTTCAGCAGCTCAGCAAGGTGCCGCTCGCTTGGGTAGAAGTGAAGCTCATCATGCACCAAGCAGTGAATCACGGGATAGTCTGACTCAGGCGATACGAACCAATCGTCAAACTGGGCTTTCGCAGACTTATAGAGCCCGCTATTCTCTTCCGGTAGAACCGTGAAAACATACGATGACATCAGCTTCTTCTTCGCACACGGAGGACAAATCGGACAATAGAGCATATCCGGGGACTTAAGGTACGGTAGAAGCGCATCGGGACGACGCATGGGTTCAGCGGGAAAATCCACATTCTCATGGACCGGCATGTACCCGGGATGATCGCTCTTGTACATTTCCAGCGCCATGTGAATCTGAGAAAGTCGCTGTTTGCACGCCGTCACTCCAGCCGTAACCTTTGTCCGGGGATAGACGGCAAGCGTGATCGCGGCCAGGAGGGCAATAATTCCGATGACGACCAGCGTCTCGGTGAGAGTAAATCCTACTTGCCGCAGCCGCATTTCAGATCCTCCGCCGTCAGGTTTTTCGGCTGCCCTTCAACCAAGGCTTGCATCCGCTCGACTTCCGGAAGGTACGACTGCTGATAGCGATCAACCAACGCCCATCCTAAGCATGCTAGACCTAAAAACATAATCGCCAATGCGACCTTTAGCTTTTCTGTGTCCCTTACCATATCGCAAGAGTAACAAAGAAAAATGCCCCCGCAAAATGGGGGGGCATTTAGACCTATTTTGAGTCTGGGCCGCGCAACTCTAACTCAAGAACTCAAGCGGACGATCCTTTGCCAGAAGAGCCTCCGCCAACGCGTCGGTGTGCGCGGCAAACGGAGCCGGGAGTGACACTGCTTCGCCCACGACCTTTTGATAGGCCGCCGCCGCGCGGGGATTGGCCCAGTTGCAGAATCGCTCGTATGCCGCTTGTCCGAGCCCTCCGGTACGCGCCGCCCGGAGCCGCGCCGATTGCTCGGCGTAGGCGAGGATCGTAAGGTCGGAGAGGGCGCCCAGTACCACCTGATCCTTGCTGAACTTAGCATACGCCCGGCCAGTCAAATCGTTGATGAAGCTGTCTCCACTCGCCTCCAGCGAGCACTTCCCTTCGTTGGCCCGGCGCACCAGACGATCGGCAAGAAAGAGACGGTTGATCTCGTTGGTGCCCTCGTAAATCCGGCTGATTCGGGCGTCCCGATAGATTCGCGCCACGGGGAACTCCTCGGTAAATCCATATCCGCCATAGACCTGCAGGCAGTCATCAACAATCGCCGCCTCAACCTCAGTGGCAAAGACTTTGCACGCGCTGCACTCGACCGCGTACTCTTCGGCGGCGAGGCGATTGCCTTCCAGCGAATGGTCGCTCTCGGCAAACGCGCCGTCGATCAACGCTCCGGTGCGATAAAGCATCGCTTCGATCGCAAAGTAGAGAGCCGCCATGTCGGCGAACTTTTCGCGGAGCAAACCGAAGTTCGCAATCGGCTGACCGAACTGCTTGCGATCTTTGGCGTAAGCCGTCGCGTGGCCGATGGCTTGACGCGCTGGGCCGATCGACATCGAGCCCAGCTTGAACCGGCCCATGTTCAAAGCGTTGAACGCCACGTGGTGACCTTTGCCCGGGAGATACAGCATGTTCTCCTTCGGAACCACCGCATTTTCCAGCACGAGGCGAGCGGTAGAGGAGCCTTTGAGGCCCATCTTGTGCTCTTCACGGGCGATGCTGACGCCGGGGAACCCTCGCTCCACGAGAAAAGCCGTGACGTGCTCACCGTCAATCTTCGCCATCACCAGGAAGAACTCGGCCCACTGGGCGTTGCTGATCCACATTTTGGTGCCGTTGAGCAGCCAGTGATCGCCTTTGTCTTCCGCGCGGGTGGTCATGCTCAGGGCATCACTTCCGGAGTTCGGCTCGCTGAGCGCGTACGCGCCAATGATCTCGCCGCTCGTCAGGCGGGGCAGATACTTCGCCCGTTGCTCATCGGTGCCAAACCCCACCAGACCGAATTGACTGATCCCGCTCGTGATCCCGACGGTGACGCTGAACGAGGCATCGAGAGAGAGGTGCTCCAGAATCCGCGCGGCGAGGTTCTTGCTCAGCCCGAGTCCGCCGAATTGTTCGGGGGTATCGACTCCGCAGAATCCAAGGGCTCCGGCTTTGGCGATCAGGCCGGTCATCAGCCCTTGCTCTTGCTTCTCAAGCCGCTCGACGACGGGCAGGACTTCTTTGCGGCTGAAATCCTCCGCCATCTGCACCATCAGGCGCTCATCGCTGGTGAAGTCTTCGGGCGTAAAAATAGAGGCAGGAGTTTGGGAGAGGAAGGAGCCGCCTCGCTCCGTTGCGACGGTGTTGCTCATAGGTTTATGGATCGGGAGTATACGCCCGAGACCCTGGGTCAGGCTTGGACTGGCACGCGCAGGCTGTAGGAACCGCGACAAAATAGAAATCGGGCGAGCCGTTGCCGACTCGCCCGCTCTCTCCTATTTCTTCCCCCCGGTTTCAGAACTAGCCGCCGCGCAGAAGCTGCAGGATGTTCTGCGGCGACTGGCTGGCCTGGGCGAGAACGCTCATGCCGCTCTGTCGCAAGATGTTGATCTTGGTGAACTCGGTCATTTCCTTCGCCATATCCGCGTCTCGGATGTAGCTCTCGGAGGCAGTCAAGTTCTCTTCAGCGACGCCCAGAGACCTCATGTTCGACTCAAGGAAGTTCTGTTGGAACGATCCCAGGTTGCCTCGGATGATGCCGAGCTCTTGAATCGCCGCGTCGACGATCCTCATCGCGTCGCTCGCTCCGTTCTCTGTCGTAACGTCGATGTTGGAGATATTCTGTCCGGTCACAACGCCCGAGCCGAGATCGCGAGCAAATACGCTCGGCATCGAGAAACTGGCGTATTGATTCGAGTTCGCGCCGATTTGGAAGCGAACCGCCCCGACAGTGATCGACCCCACGTTGGTCGCGCCAGCGATGTTGTTCCCCGCAGGAGTAATCGCCAGACGCGCCCCGCTGGGCGAGCTCAGGGTCAGACCATCCACTCCCGGGCCTTGACCTCCGGTAAATCGTTCTGTTGTGGTGGTGCCAGGACCTGGCTCCACCGGGACCAAGACATCAAAGACCGCATCCGCTCCGACTGCCGGGCTGGATGAAGCTCCGCCGTTCATGATGTTCAGCGTCTCGGTGTATTGAATCGGGAAGTTGCTGCCGTATTGGATTGAAGTGAGGGCGATCCCACTTCCCGCGGTGAAGGTCGCCATCACTCCCGTGGCGCTGGTCTTGCCGTTGATTTTGGAGAGGAGGCTATTGACCGTTTCGCCCGGCTCGCTCGTGAAGCTCACGCCATTGATCGCGAAAGTGCCAGCGTTCACCGCAGCTGTGCCGGACGCGAAGTTGGTGGCAAGAGCGCCCGTCGTGGTTTGGGTCGCCGGGGTCACCCGGGTCATCGTCACCGAACCCGACCGAACCGTCTCCTCATTGAACGTCGAGCCGATGTAAAGGCTCCGCACCGAGTTCGTCGTCGTGATGTTGGTGATGGTGCCGCTGGCACCATTCAAAAGCTTCTTGCTGCCCCAGCTTGTGTGCTCGGCAATTCGGTCGAGCGACGAGAGGATGTTGCGAATCTGGTTCTGATTCGCCTGAAGCTGGTTCGCATCAACAACGGCGGTGTTCGCCGAAGAAACGGCAATCGCCCGTACGCTCAGGAGAAGTCGGGAGACTTCCTCAAGCCCACCTTCTGCCGTCTTCGACATGTTTGTGGCATCTTGGGAGTTGCGAATCGCCTGCTGAACGCCCTTGATTTGGCTGCGCAGACCTTCGCTGATGATCATGCCCGCTGGGTCATCGGCGGCCGAATTGATTCGCAGGCCGGTACTCAGTCGAGTAATCGCTCCCTGCATATTCGATTCATTAATGGCCAGCTGCCGCATCGCCGTCATGGCGGGAACATTGGTATTGATCCTCAGGCTCACTCAGTCACTCCGATTGTTGCCTGGCAAACCGAATAGACGGAATCCAGGTGTTCTTACTAGGTGGATTCTCGGTTGGGTATGGAAAAACCTTTAGCCCCCATTCGAGAGCCCATGAGAAGGTTCTCACGAACTGAGCCAGTCGAACGCAGAAAAACGTCGTTCGACCAAGCGAAGCCCCGGTCTCGTGTGCCAAGGTGAAACCGGAGTCAACGCATGGGGACCACATCTTTGAATTGGGCAATCTTAGCAACCGGACGCATCGCTCGCGCCTTTGCTGATGGAGTGAATAAGAGCGAAACCGGCCGTTTGGTCGCGGTGGGATCGCGGAGTTACGAGAGCGCGACCCTGTTTGCGCAGGAGTTCGGCGGCAAGCCATACGGCTCCTACACGGAAGCTCTGGCGGATCCCGACGTGCAAGCCGTTTACATTGCCACGCCGCACCATCTCCACGCCGATCTCACTGTGGAAGCCGCGCAGGCCGGAAAGCACGTTCTGGTCGAGAAGCCTTGCGCTCTCAATCATGCCGATGCAGCGCGGGCGGTTGCCGCTTGCCAAGAGAACGATGTTCTCTTTTGCGAGGCGTTCATGTACCGTCTCCAGCCTCAAATGGTCGAGCTCGTCCGCCAAGTGCGCGAAGGGGTCATTGGCACGATTCGGCACATCCAAGTGGATTTCGGATTCGCGGCATCGCGAGACTGGAAAGACTCTCGCACCGTGCTCGAATACGGCGCAGGCGGCCTGATGGATGTCGGATGCTACTGCATCTCGTTTGCTCAGAGCGTCCTCGGCGAAACTGCCAGCCGATCTGAATATGCGTTTGAGCGGTGCGGAGAGGGTTACGATGGTGTCGGAACGGGGATCCTCCAGTTCGCGAGCGGAGCGACCGCCAACTTCGGCACCGGAATCCATATCAATCTGCGGAATCAGGCGACGATCTATGGCGATCTCGGCCATATCACGGTGGAAGAGCCGTGGTTCTGCAACGGCAAGTTCACCATTCACCTCAGCGGGCAGGATCCGCAAGAAGTTGTGGTTCCCGCGCTTGGGCTCTATGCCAACGAGGCGGATGTCTTCGCGGCAGGTGTCGAGGGCCGGGTTGTTCCCCACTGGACGCACGAAAACTCCTTGGCGAACCTCGCAACCATGGATGCCCTCCGACTGAGCGGCGGTCTGCGATTTGGCGCGCATGATCCTTTGTTCGCGGCTCAGGGAGGCGCAAAGTGAAGCACATTCCTGGCCCTGATGGGCGCGATTTGAGCGTGCTGGCCATCGGATGCGTCGGATTCACCCCAGACGCCCAAGATCGAACCGATGAAATGCTCGACGCCTGGGTGGAGAACGGGGGCAACATCATCGACACCGCCTGGGTTTACGGCGGTGGCGAAGCCACAACCTCCGTCGGAAACTGGCTGCAAAAGCGGGGCGTGGCCGAGCAAGTCTGCATCTACACCAAGATTTGTCACCCCTGGGGCGAGCCTCGGTTCGGGCCTGAGTTCTTTTTGGAAGACCTCGCCGCCGAGCGTGAGCGGCTCCAGGTCGAATGCATTGATGTCGTCGGCTTCCACCGCGACGGCCCCGAGGTGCCGATCTCGGAGATGATGTCAGCGGTGGTTTCGGCTTACGAGGCGGGACATTTCAAGGCTCTGGCGGCCAGCAACTGGACCATCGAACGCGTGGCGGCTTGGAATGCCTATGCCGAGGTTCACGGCGGCGTTCCGTTTGCTTTCAACAACCCTAATCTCAGCCTCGCCACGGTGAACGAACCGATGTGGGGCGGCTGTCTGACCGCCGGCGATGAGGAGAGGTCGTGGCATGCGTCCACCGGCTTGCCTCTGTGGTCGTGGAGCGCGACGGGCGGCGGATTCTTCGCCGAAGTCGACAACGATGACGTCCGACGGGTCTATCACAACGAGGAAAACTTCCGCCGCCTGGAGCGGGCTCGGGAGCTCGGATCGAAGCGCGGCCTCAAGCCTGTGCAAGTGGCTCTGCTGTGGACATTGCATCAGCCCTTCCCCACCCGAGCCATCGTCGGCCCGCAAACGGTCGGGCAGATCGCGGAACTGGCGACCGTGGCATCAGAGAGCCTCTCGGTGGAAGAGGTTCGTTGGCTCGAGACTGGCGAGTAGTCCCCGCATAAATACTGGCTTCTCGCGGGCCTTCGCCCCGAGAAGCCAGTTCATCGTTATACTGATTGCTGGGGAAGCGATTGATTCGTGAGGAAAACAACATGCGCTCTTTCATTTTCGCGCTGGGCGTGATCGCTCTGGCTGGCACCGCAAGTGCCCAAATGCTCAACTACACCTTTGATACCGACAACCAGGGTTGGCGTCAGGGCGACTTCAACAACAGCACGATCGTGCTCACCGATATCGGCGCCGCCACATGGAATTCTGGCGGCTACATCGACGGCGGAGACTTTGCCGGCTGGGCCTTCCACTTGAGTCCAGTATTGACGGGTAGCTACCTGGGTGCCACGTCGATCAAGTTCGATCACTCCACCAATGGCGCAGGTGGCCCGTGGCCGCTCCTCGTGCTCACGAACGGTACCGAAGCGATTTTCCGACAGCACAATCACACCACCCTCACCAACTTTGTCAGCTATGACTACAGCTTGACGGATGCAACCGGCTGGCTCTATGGAAACGGCGGCCCGATCCAAGCCGCGACCCTCACGAACATCAACAATGTTCTGGCGGGCCTCACCCGAATCGGGATCAATGGTGACATCGCAAACGGCGCCGACTACACCCGGGTGGATAACGTCCAGCTCGTCCCAGAACCCGCGACGATGACCCTTCTGGCTCTCGCCGGGATCGCCACAGCGCGGCGAAAGCGTCGCACCGCTTGATTTGAATTGGGCCGGACTTCTCTTCGAGGAGTCCGGCTTTCCCCCACCCGGCCTTTGGCCACCCTCCCCCGATGGGAATCGGTGGAGGGCGAGTCCATGAATCGTCCGCTGGTTCGAAGGTGAAATCCTTCCGGGAGATACCCCGAAGGGGCACGCATTTTCGGTGCCCCGACCCTTCAGGGTCGGGAGACCACCAACTCCCCAATCGACGCCCTCCCCAAAATCTCCCGATTTGGGGGAGGGTGCCCGAAGGGCGGGTGGGAGTTCTGTACTCGGTTGGGCGGTAGCCCAATCGAGCCCGCTTGGTGCCTGTTTTGACTCGGGCCTGCGGCCCGCCGGAATCCTCTTCGAGGAGTCCGGATTTCCCCCACCCGGCCTTTGCCCACCCTCCCCCGATGGGAATCAGTGGAGGGCGAGTCCATGAATCGTCCGCTGGTTCGAAGGCGAAATCCTTCCGGGAGACACCCCGAAGGGGCACGCATTTTCGGTGCCCCGACCCTTCAGGGTCGGGAGACCACCAACCCCTGATCGACGTCCTCCCCCGTATGTCAGATTGGAAGAGGATGCCCTGAAGGCGAAGGTTTCGTACTCGCCAGGGCGCTATCCCACGAGCAATCGGAGAACTACCGAATGTAGCCGCGCACCGGGAGCAAAGCTTGACCGGCTCGGATGATCCGGGAAATCGGCGCGCCGGGGATCTCGATGGCGAGAATCGGCAGAGCCGTCATCGTGAGACCAAGCAGTGCCTGTGTCGCGAACCCAAACGGCAACACCGAATAGAGGAAGGCCGTCAGCAGCCCACCGCCTAGCCCGAGAAACACCGCCCAGCCGTCGTACACGTAGTCTTGCAGACCAATGAACGCGCCGTACAGCAGCCCCACCACCCCAAGCGCGACATAGCGGGCGACCTGAGGGTCGACATTGAACTGCACCAGCAGCTCCCAGCCACCTTGCGACGCGAGCGCAAACAGAACCCCCAGCCCGACGGTCTGAATCAGAAACGCGACATCAATCGGCACGGCCGCCTGACCAGCAATCCGACCCGCTCGGTTCGCAGCGAGACGCGCGATCAAGGGCACCAGCGCAAAGAGCGCGGCCAAGTAGACGAGGTGCTTGGTGAAAATCATTCGGACGCGGCTCCTTTAGGGGCGTTCGGATCGGCGGGCTTAGGTGTTGTCCCCGCAGAGGGAGACTTCGGAGCCGGAGCCGCAGAGTCGGTAGGAGGAACGGGCGTGACCCCCACCTTCAGCGTCATTTTCTTCGGCGAATCGCCGGATCGGAAGCCGATGACGACGTCTTCGCCGTTCACAAACTGCTTGTTCTCGCGCACCAAGTCGAGCTCGACATCGTAGCCAACCGTCTTGGTTTCGAGTTTCTCTGCCAGGCGGCGGAAGGTCGGGATGAGCTGGCTGCTCTCGCTGACCGGGATGACCTCGTCGCCCAGGGTTTTGAGAACTTCCAGATCCGGTGCGGGCCCCAGGGCGATGATGATCAGGGTCATCCCGGAGGCTTCGATCCGCTCGCGCAGACCTCGAGGTACCCCACTTTCGCTCTCCGTATCGCGACCATCCGTCAGCATCACCGCGACACGAGCCCGGTTCTTCGGCTCCACGGCAATCCAATCCGAGGCAAGCCTCAGCACTCGATAGAGAGGCGTTCCGGAGTTCTCCCGAGAACGCAAGTTGCCCAACTCGGGAATGATGTCTTTCGGTGGGCCGAAGTTCTTCATCAGAGCCGGGGGCTCAACGCGCGGTACACGATAGCCCGGGTTCGGGTTGAGTCGGGGGAAGGTTGCCAGCGCAACCCGGTCGGTTTCGCCCAGCACCTCGACGAGGGCTTTCACCGCTTCAATTCGCTTGTATTCCGGGTCGGCCACCGGGAGCCAGTCGGCGTTCCAAGGACTCGGTGGACTCGGCTGCACCATGCTGTAGCTGTTGTCCATCAGGAGCAGAATCGACTTTCCGCGCTCGTCCTTGGTGGTGGCGGTGATCGGCTTGACGCTCAGAATCTTGAGCGTGGTGCCGTTGGAGAGCGAGACAAACGAGTTCGGTTGGATGTCCGCATCCGGCACCCGGAAGACCATCCTCTTTTCGTAGATGTCGGGCTTCTCGGGGGTCGGGGTTTCCGTGCGCACTTGCACCGGCTGAACCACCGCCGCGACTTCCGGCATCAACACGCCCGCCTTTCCAGGCTCGGCATAGACGTTGCTCGAGGCGAGCAGACTCACCGTGCTCGTGGCAAGGATGATCACCCCGGCGGCGACCGCCAGGGCGACCATACGGACGCCGAACGGGTTGTGCGATCTCATTTCAGAAAGGCGCGATTGTTCTTCACCGGACGACCGGCATCTTTGAAGTCAGTGGCCACGCCGCGAATCGTGCGCAGCGCCCGAGCGCGAGCGACCGGAGCCTTCTTGCTCTGGGGATCAATCGCATCGAGCTGAGCCATGAAGACCTGCCACGATTCCTGAGCGTGCATCGCCAAGGTTCGACCCTGGGCGAGGGCAACCTCATCGTGGTAGCGATTCATCGCCGAGAGGTAGCTGGATCGCAGAGACTCCTTATCCTTGGACTCCGGCTCTTGTTGGTGCCGCAGAATCTTGTAAGTGACGAAGAACTCGTACGCGAGCACCGTGCCGAAGAACAGCAACGCCAAACCACCCGCTGCCACGATGGGAGAGGCCAATTCCTTGGCGGTCGAAAGCCGCTGCATATCCACTTGCAGGAAGGCCGCCAAGGTTCCAAAGAGGGCGGCGACCATCGTCGCCAGCAATCCGATCTGCAAGGGGCGACCGAGCATCTGGCCAGCAGTGCGGACTTCCTTGAATCCATCGCCCGCGGCAAGGCTCACCACCAGCATCATGATGAATCGCACCATGAAGGTGATGCCGTAACTCAGCGCCGCCGCGAGGATCACCGCAAATACCGCCTTGGTGATGCTCGATCCCGGGCCGAGAACCGGAACCAGAAGCACTTCGGCCAGAGGAAGCAAGAGATACGTTTTGAGAACCACGGCCACGAGCAGGGCAAAAATCCCGCCCGTGAGCTTCTTGGTGGTGGAGTGGCTGTGGCTCAGAGCCTTCAGATAGATATCCTCCAGCGATCGCGCATCCATGTAGCGCGGAGCCTTCACCTTGCCGCCGATAGCCCGGCAGTTTTCGATGAACTCATAGGCGCGAGCGGTGAAACCCCCGTTGATCTCCTCATCCTTCTGCAGCGTTTCGTAACTGTTGTGCCACTGCTGAGTCGTCCGAACATAAGCGTTCAGATACTGCTTGGCTTCCCACACGTGGCGCTCCATGAAACCGAGCTCGCGCATGTCGCCTTCCACGGTTTGACTGAGCACATCGCGCTCGGCATCCGTGACAACCCGGGGGTTCTCTTGGGCGAGTTGCTGCTCGGGGTTCGGACGCGAGACAATGCGCTGTTTGCTCGGGGGAGCAATCAGACCGGGGGTATCTCCTGGGAGGCTGGCGTTCATAGGGGGTTACTCGGCAGGGGCTTCGGAGGCCGTCGATGCCGACGACTGCTTGGTGTTCACGATCTCGCTTTGCAGGGCCTTCTTGGCTTGGGCCAGGATTCCTGCTCCGTTTTGAACCGTGATGTCGAAATACTGTTTGCCGCCCAGGGCGACGAAATTGTCCTTGACCACGCTGTCGAGCAGACTGAGCTTAGTGGTGCCTCGAGCATCGAGACCAACGAACGCGATCATGGCAATGTTCGGGATCTCGCCCGTGCGCATCGCTTCTTTGCTCAGCACGCTCTGGTCGTCCTCGAATCCGCCATCGGTGACAAAGATGCCAACCACGCGCTTGTTCGGCTCGCGGGCAGCTTGAGTTTGCAGATCACGAAAGGCCAACGAGAGCATCGTGCCCTTGGCTTGCGGAGGATCTCCAGTTGGGTCCGTGTCGTACTGGCTCACAATCTCTTGAAGAGCCGCCTTGGAGCTGAAGATCGTGGAGATCTTCTTGACATCGGTGGCGTACCAGTAGACTGTCGTTTTTGCCGACTCCGGATAGGTGTCGAGGAGATCCACGAGCTGCATCCCCGTGTCCTGTCGGGACACTTCGTTGGAAGCACTCTGGTCGAGATAAACGTGGATCGAAACCCCTTCGGAAGTGGCTTCGCTGGGCTTAAAGGTGTCGCGCTGAACCTGTTCGCCAACAGCCTTTGAACCTTGTTCGATGGCCCCACACCCTACGAGCAATCCCGAGCCACCCACGACGGCCAGGGCAGCCACTCCAAGTCGGAAAAACGTCACATCCCAAGATACGCTCATTTCGGCCTCTCGTTTCGCCAGCATTCCTTCGGTTTTTGCGTAAACCTCGTAATCCCGCGTGTAGTGTTAAACGCAGATGCGGGCAGGAATCATTCCCGGATTTTAGAGCAAGTAGGTAGTCTGGAATGGCGTGATGGAAGCAACCGGCAAAAAAACCTTGCGATCCAAGACGGGCGTGCGTCAGGTCGGCAAGGAGATGAAGCGGAAGTACGCTTCCCGCCCCCGCGTGTGCTTTGTCCTCCAAGATTGGGAAGATGGCTACAACGTCGGCTCGATGTTCAGGATCGCCGACTGCCTGGGCGCGGAACTTCTGATTCTCACGGGTCGCACTCCGGTGCCGGAAGAGAACCCGATGATCGCGGTCACGAGCATGGGGCATCACCGGAGGATAGCCTGGGAAGCGGTGAAGAGCCATGAGGAGGCCGTTCTCGCCTTGAAAGAGGAGGGCTGGTCCATCATCGCGGTGGAAATCGCGGAAGGCGCGGTCGATTACCGCGAATTTGAGTACCCGGAAAGCTGCTGCTTTGTCCTCGGCAACGAAGGTGCTGGGGTCTATGGATCGGTGATGAAGCACCGCGATGCGGCGATCTTCATCCCGATGTTCGGCAAGGCGCGCAGCCTCAACGTGACGGTAGCGGGAGCCTTGGTGGCGGCAGAAGCCGCCTTCTCGTCTGCCGACCCTACGGAGCCACAACCCTGACGCCCGCCAACTGATTGATCTCAATCGGGCGGTCGTACTGGAACTTGTCCGGCGCCGGGCTCTTGGCGACCCATTCGTGACGACCGTCCACCTCGACATGATCGATTCCGATGAGGGTATCTCCGATCATCATCGTCTTGCTGTCGTACGGAAGATCCTTCAGGATCGCGAGCAGCACGGCCCGAGATTGCTGAACCCGGTGGATCATGCGCCCATACTGCTCGTACGTCTGACCCAGGGTGCGCACCATGTAGTTGCTCGCCGAGTCATCCTCGTGCGCTCGTCCAAGAGCTGCGTCGATCTCCATCCCCGCCGCTTCCGCATGATTCGCCCCGAGAGAAATCTCTTGGGCTTCGGTGAAGAACTCGAGCAAGCGCGTTTCCATGGCCGCCTTCATCTGAGGGTGGTCATCGGGTGGCTCCTGATTCCGGCCCTCTGAATTGAGCGTGCCGAGCTCCATCAGATCGTAAGAATCCACAACCCGGGTGGCCGCGACAATTTCTTGTGTCATTCGATTGATCACCGCGCTCAAGTCCGCAATGTCCGTGGCGTCTTCCAGGAGTGCGATGGCCCGCTCCCGGTCGGCTCCCTTCAGTTGATCGGCCTGGATCATCTCGTAGGTCAGGCGCGAGACGTCGAGCTGAATGCCAAACCAGACCACGAGATGATTGGGATGACCATCTCGGCCGGAGACCATCGAGAGGGTTTTGGCCAATTCGATCGCATCGAGCGCCCCGGCAGGATTCCCTTGGCTCATCTGCTTTCGTGCGTACCCGGTCAGGCTTGCCGACATGCTCTTGTTCATCGCCACATTGGGGGAAGAGAGAATATCGCGCCCCCCGATCACTCCCATCTGGATCTCGCCGGTGGTCGCCGCGGCCAAGGTTTGGCGGAAGGCAGTATTTCGGATGAGCTGTTCGCCGGAGTTCACCGACGGTCGGCGGAACGATTGTTTCAAGACGGCATCGGTGGTGATCTCGCGGGTGAACTGACTCTCTTCCCGCTCATCCTGCACGCTCAAGCTGGGCGGCAGCGAAATCTTGAGGGCTTCGGCTTTCTTCCGGGCGGCACTCAATCCAGAAGCCGGACCGGTGATTTCATCTCGCACGCGAGCATCTGCTTTCACCCGCGCCGAAACCTGAATCCCACCAAAGACAAGAACGACCAGCCCAACGCCGATCGCGGCGATTTTCATACTTCGATCCGCCATCTCATCTCACTCTATGGTATCTGCGCCCGAAAAAGCGACAAGAAACCGTACTTTCTCTAGAAATTTCGGCGAAACCTCATCAAAGCAAGAGGTGAGATCGCGATTCCCCGGGCGGTTTGCTAGAATGGAGGCTCGGTGCGGTGACTTGAGACCCGCATCATTGGGTGTGGAATGACGTCGCTCTATTTGATGGTCGCCTTGAGTTCGGTTGGACAGAGTTCCGGCTGGGCGAGTGTCCCGCTCTCCGTGGCTCCCGTGGTGCGGGACGGGTTGCTCACCCACCCGAATCACCTCATTGTCAAGGCACGCAATGAGAAGGACGCCGCTCGTCTCGTGGGCCGGAGCGGGCGATTGGTCGCCTACTACCCCCAGATCGGATACGCGGTGCTCTGGCTCCCTTCAGGCGACGTGGAAGGGATGAAGGATCGGTTAGCGGCGGCTCGCCCCGACACCCAGCCGGGGTTCGATTCTCTGAAGCGAGTGGCCTACACTCCCAACGATCCGATGTGGCCCGACATGTGGCACAGCCGACTCATCAAAGCCGACAAAGCCTGGGATCTCTCCTTGGGGAGTGCGGGGCCGGTGGTGGCGATCATGGACACAGGGGTCAAAACCGACCATGAAGACCTGGCGGCAAACATGTGGGTCAATACCGACGAAGTCGCGGGCAACGGAATCGACGACGACGCCAACGGCTACATTGATGACCTCCACGGGTTCGATTTTGCCCTTGGCGACAGCGTGCCCGACGATGTCAACGGACACGGCACCGCGTGTGCGGGTCTGGCCGCCGCCATTCAGGACAATGCTCTCGGCACCACGGGCGTGGCCCCAAGGGCCAGGATCATGGCGGTGAAATCCGGGCTCGACAATGGCTATTTTTACGACAGCGCGAACATCGCGGGCTATCTCTACGCCGCCGACAATGGCGCGGACATCATCAGTTGCAGCTTCTACAGCGACCGAGTGGTGCCCGCCGAAGAAGCCGCCCTTGACTACGCCTGGAGCAAGGGCGTTCTCCCCGTGGTGGCCGCCGGGAATGACGCGACATCCATTCCCTACTACCCCGGGGCCTATCGTAACGTGCTCAGCGTGGGCGCGATTGACCAGAACGCGAACAAGATCTGGTGGTCAAACTTCGGCTCCTGGGTGAAGGTTGCCTCGCCTGGCACGGCGCTTCGATCCACCTCCGCAAACGGGGCTTACACCACGGGATTTGGCGGAACCAGCGGGGCTTGCCCTCAGGTCGCCGGGCTGGCGGCCCTGATGAAGGGGGCCAATCCCGGGCTGACCAATCTCCAGATCCGCACGATGATCGAAGATTCAGCAACCAGCTACCCGGTGGCCAATCCCCTCTTTGCAAGCTACGGAATCATTGACTGCGAATCCGCGGTGAAAGTGGCCCTCGGCCTGCTCACCCCCACACCGAAGCCGAGCGCAGTCTTCTGGGCAAATCCGATTGGGCGTGAAAACCGATTTGTCGTGGTTCGTGGGCGCGGCTTGGATCACCCCAGCATCACCGCGCAGAACCAGTTGGGACAGCACCTCCAGGTCACCAAAGCTCGTGATTCGCTGGAGATTCGCTACTTTGGCGCTCAAACGACCACGATCACCATCCGGGATGGATCGACCGTGCTCCTGACTCTGAACAACGGCACGGCCTCGCGAAGTTGGACCCCCGGCGACTGGGCCACAACCCTCGCCCCCCTGACCGGTGGCTACCGCGAAGCGCTTGCTCAGGATGGCAACAGCGTCGTTGCGGGTCGTCGGAGCAACGGCGAAATCCGGCTCGATTGCGTCGTCAACGCCATCAACACACCGCGCGCGTTGCAGGTGTTCTACCGACGTCGATTCACGGGCCTCACCGCGAATACCAACGAGCGGGTTCTGGCCTATGATTGGTCCTCCGGTTCGTTCCCTTACGGGAACTGGGTCGAAGTCCATCGGGCTTCGATGGGCACCAATTGGGCGAACGCTCGCATCCAGATTTCTGACCCCACTCGGTTCATTGATGTCACCGGGAATATGTATCTCCGGATCATCACCGACACCGACATCCCGACGGGAGGAACGCTGGAGATCGACCGACTGAATCTCACCCACTAACCCGAGAACCAACAGGTCACAATCAGAAGCGTGGATCCCGCGACACCCGTGCGCGATGAATGGACAACCCGCGCCACGTGGATGCTTCTCGGCGTGGTGCTGATCCACTGCGTGTTCGCCTCCATCTACTCCGCGATCACGCCGTATCGGTCACCGGGGTTCACGCACGGGAGCCTGCTCCCCGACATTGGATTTCCGGATGAGCGCGCCCATGCCAACCTCATCCAGCTGGTGCGCGAAGATCGGCCTTACCCGGTGCTCGATCCCAAAGATCCTCAGTTTCAGGAGAACTATCAGGCGCACCAGCCTCCCGGCTACTACTGGACGGTCGCGCAGGCACTCAAGATCGCGGGATACCAAGACATCCGGCGCGAACCCGCCGGGAGATTTGCCCGATCGGTGAACTTTCTCTTCGGCGCGCTGAACCTGGTGGGAGTCGGATTTTTGGTCTACTGGCTCACCGGTCGCCGCCGCCAAGCTCTGACGGCGGCGGCAATCGTCGCCTTGGTTCCCGCCAACCTTATTCTCAGCGCCGCGATCAACAACGACGTGATGCTCTTTGCCCTGGTCACCTGGTGCCTTGGGGCACTGGTTTGGGGCGTACGCACGGCTTCGGGATGGAAAATGGCGCTTTCCGTCGGGGTTCTTGCTGGGCTGGCGATGCTCACCAAAACAACCGCGATTCTCCTGTTCGCCCCGATCCTGCTCATGGGCATTCACCGCGACTGGCGATCCCGACTCCCGTGGCTCGGGCTTGCCGTGGTGATCGCGCTGATCGTCGTTGCGCCCTGGTGGATGAGAAATCTCTCGGTTTACGGCGAGCCCCTGGTGACTCAGCGATTTGCCGAAGCCTTTCCTGGGAGCTTCGATAAGCATCCATTCCGGTCGTTCATGGCGGGTTACGGCTGGTTCCATCGCCTCGTGAACTTCACCATTGAATCGTCAACCGGGGTGTTTGGATACTTTGATCTGCACTATCCGAATCTGACACTGCTCGAGGCTTTCTTCTGGATCGTCGCATTCTTTGTGAGCGCGGGATTCCTGGCTGTTTGGTATGGCGGCGACAAAACAGATCTGCTCGCTCTTGGCGTCTTCACGCTGCTCCTCTGCCTCACCTATTTCCGTTTCAATCTGGATTACTTCCAGCCGCAGGCACGCTATCTCTTCCCTGCTTTGCCTGTGGTCGCTTGGCTCATGGCCGCAGGTCTCCGGCTGATCCACTGGCGCTGGACTCTGGTGTGGATGGCGCTTTATGCCTTTGTAAACATGGCAACGATTCCCTGGGTGACTGCCGAGTTCGAGAAGCGCACCGACCAATCCCGCTGGCCCGCGTACGTTCGGGAGTGACCTCGGGCTGAGGAGGAGGGTGCTCTCTTGCTCCATGAGGCCACCCTTTGCCAATTCGGGGGGTTGGTGGGAACCTCAGGCTAGGGTCTTCCGGATCACCTCACCCTGAGACTCTCCCTCTCACTCCGCCGTCGGAGCCACGATTCTCAGCGGCGAAGCGAGATCCGGGTCGCCTCGGTCGAGGAGGCTTTGGATGTAGTTCCCGAGCGTGGGTTCCGTCGAGACCAGCACCGACCTCTCTTTCCCGGCAAACGAGACCCGAATCGTCACCGGCTTGCCCTGGGTGACCTGACTCAGCTGCGGGAGCAACACGAGATCGTTCTGCGCGGCGGCGCTGCTGATGATGAACGTGGATCCCGAAGCTGCTGATTCCACACGAGCGGCGATCATTTCCCCATCTTTCGGGGAGGGATCGTGCAGCCAATAGAACCCCTGCAACGTCGCATCGGTTTGCGCCCACACGAACTTGTCCGGCGTCACGTCCCGCGTGAAGGCGCGCAGATCCCTCACCTTGTCGCGATCCGGGACGCTGTGGCCCACGCCAGGGAGCCATTCCATGCCGCCCTTGAATCCCGTTCCGTGTTCCGCGCGCAAGGCCTCCCAGGCCACCTGGGCTTCCTTACACCGATCCGCGCGACCGTAGGCCGTGTCATTCTCGCCGATCACCCAGGTAAAGGGCAGATTCATCAAGTTGACCAACTGCGTTTCGCCGGGACTCGGAGCGGAAGCACTCGCGTTGGCGGCGGCGAATCGATCTGGCATTTTGGGCGCGATCACGAAAGTGCCGTATCCGCCATGGGATGCCCCGGTCATACTGACTAAGTTGGGGTTCACGCCCTCAAACAGCACAAAACTCTCGATCAACTTGCGCACCAGGGGAGCGATGCTGTCGTCGTAAAATCCGTTCCACTCGTTGTTCGGTGCCCGCAGGGCGCAGTAGATGTATCCGCCCGCTTCGGGATGATCCTTGTAGTACCGCTCGAACATCCCGCGCCATTGCTGGTCGTTGAACTCTTGCGTCGTGCCGCCTCCGCCGTGAAGGGCGAAGACAAGCCCCCAGCCTCCCGCTGGCTTCTCACCGACGGTACGCCAGAGAAACGGCGCGGTGCGATCAGAGGTTCGTACAACTTTTTGGTCGAAATCCGCCTTCATCTCATCGCGATTGATCGAAGACTTATACAAATCCCACACTCTCTGTTTGAGAGAGTCATCCCACGCCACCGACTTCAACAGCTCCAACGTGGCCTTGTTTTCCGGCGTGCTCGGATTCAGGGCTTTGCGGATGAGATCATCCAGCTCTTCAGCCTTGGGGGCCTCGTCGAGATCGAATCGGACGAGGGTATCGGACGACACCGTCACGTGCTTGACCCGCGCGAGGTTCTGGCTCGCGACAACCGTGAGAGTCGTACCGGGATCGACCGCGACCTCCGCGTGAAGGTTCACGTCCGCCGGATCCTGAAGAGTCATTGTGTTCAGGATCACCTCGCCTGTTTTGAGATTGGTGACCAGAATCGGCGTCGCTTCGCGCACTCCCTTTCGGAAGGCCACGACGCGGAGTTTCGGCCGAGTATCGACAACTTCTCCAGCGTAGCGCTTGGTCACATTGATCCCGTTGAGCTTGGCTTGCGGAGCCCAAGCGGCGGGGAAAGTCTGCCCGGTGGCCCGGAAGGCAACCGCCCAGATGGCTTCTTCGCGAATCGACTCCTTAGCCGATTTCGCGCGATCGGTGAACCAAGCACGATCAAGACCTGCGGGATCATGTTCCGCCGCCCCAACAAATCGCCAAGACTTGCCATCCCAGACTTCAACCCAGCTGTGGTTGCCTCCGCTTCCCGGCCACGAAGCGATCCCTACAAACCGGGCAGGAATCCCAACGGCTCGGCAGGCTTCGATCAGCATCACGCTGAGCCCGGTGCAAGTGGCCATGCCCTGCTTAATGCTTTCGCGGCTGCTCTGGTCGGTGCGCAGACGGCGCGTGTTGTAAACCACCTTGTAGTCGGCAAAAAGGTGCTGGTTGATGAACATCGCGGCCTCACCGGGATTCTTCATCTCTTTTACTTTGCCGAGATACTTCGCCTGGAAATCCCTGCGCATGAAGTCGCGCGGCTCGGTGATGACCCAGGGCGGGACTACGTAGTCTTGCCAAATCTCCGTTGGAATCTGCTTGCGCCAGGCCACGGAGGTTCCCGCTTTGTGAGCCAGCCGCACCATTTCGGCAACCGTTTTGGGGTTCAGGTTCTGGACATCCGCCGGGGACGAGTGCTTCAAAAGATGCTGCAAGTCACTGCGCCACGCCGGATCGGCGGCTTTGATCTCGGTCTCCCAGGCCTGGCGGATGCGAGCTTCGGGCGGGGTCTTTTGCAGAGCGGCATGAAAAAGCAGGGGCGCCGAAAGGGCGGTCATCATTCGGTAGGTTTACCCGAGAGGGCTCGCTGATTCAAGTAAAGATCTGCCATTCTCAGGCGAGAAATGGATATCCCTGCCGTGAATCAGGAAAGGCTGCTGGAGCTTTTCAAGGCACTCATCACGATCAATGCCCCGGCCAAGCAAGAGCGTGAGTGCGTGGACTACGTGGCCCAGCTTTTGCGCCAGATGGGTTTGGAGGTCGAAGAAGACGACGCAGGCACGATCATCGGCGGGAACGCGGGGAATCTGATCGCGACTTTTCCCGGCAACGAGCCGGGCGCGCCCCGCATCTTTCTGAGCGCGCACTTCGATACCGTCGAACCGACCGCTGGCCTGAAGATCATTGAGGATGACGGCATGATCCGCACCGATGGCACCACGATCCTCGGCGCGGATGACAAGGGCGGCATGGCTCCGGCGATTGAGGCGATTCGGATGCTTCAGGAATCGGGCGAAGCGCACGGCGATGTCGTCTTGCTTTTCAGCGTCGCGGAGGAGATTGGTCTGCTCGGAGCCGAGGCGCTCCGGATTCAGGATTTGAACCTGGACTTCGGCTACGTGCTGGACACTGGCCCACCAGTGGGCACCTTTGTGAACCGCACCGCCACTCACGACAAACTCGATGTCGTGATCCACGGAAAACCCGCTCACTCCGGCAAGGATCCGGAAAAGGGGATCAATGCGATCCAGGTTCTCGCCGAGGCGGTGAGCAACATGAAGATTGGCCGCATCGGGCCGGAAACGACGGCGAATCTGGGCGTGATCGAGGGCGGCACCGCGACGAATGTCGTCTGCCCCTTCGTGAAGGTGTATGGCGAAGCCCGGAGTACGAACGAAGCCGAACTCGATGCCCAGATCGACCACATGATCCAGTGCTTTGAATCGGCAGCGACCAAGTGGAACACCACGGTTTCGATCCACCACGACCGGCACTATCGCTCGTACTTCGTGCCCGAAACCGAAGCCTGTGTTCAGATCGCGCAGAGTGCTAGTCGGAAGTTGGGTCACGACCCGGTTCTGCGCACCACTCTTGGGGGCAGCGATGCCAATCGGTACAACGCGAAGGGCGTTCCGTGCATTGTGGTGGCGACGGGAATGGACAAGATCCACACCCACCAGGAGGAGATCTCGGTGGAATCGCTGGTGGAGACAACGCGCATGGTCTACGCTCTGATTCGGGAAGCGGCGGAGAGTGCCCGGTAGTCTCTCCGGGCCGATTGAAGAAATCGAGGCAAGACTTAGGCTATAGTTCGACAACGATTGCGGTTTTGCCGCGTCTTGTAGCTTGAGTCGTCTCAAGAAAGACAGAATTACGGAAGAAGAGCATGGTCAAAGCAGGTCTCACAGTCGCCCTCGTGGCAGTATTGGTCGCCCCCGCACTTGCGGATTACTCCCAGCCGTCGGGCCTTTCGATCCGCGCAGGCTGGTACCTCGCCCAAGGCGATGGCAAGGATGCCGAGGGCCAAAACTGGTTCCTCGTTGGTTTCGACAAGAAGCTGAAGGAAGGCTCCTTCCTCGGTGCTGAGAACGGTCACTTTAGCTTCAGTGCCGACTACTACGGCAAGGGCAGCTTCAGCAACGTTCCGGTGCTGTATAACTACACCGCTCGCCAAGACGGTTTCTACTACTCAGTCGGCGCGGGCATTGGCTTCGGTCACCGACAAACGGGTGTGAGCAGCAGCGACAGCAGCCTGGACTTCAACTACCAGTTCTCGGTGGGCAAGGATCTGGTGAAGGGCGGCAACGTTCTGTTCGTGGAAGCGCGCTATCTCGGCAACAGCCGCCCGGCTCTCGCTGGCTTCGCGCTGATCGGCGGCGTCCGGTTCTAAGCAAGCCATTCGACGAAAGCAAAGACGCCACTTGCACATGCAAGTGGCGTCTTTCTTTTGGCTGGGAGCTCGAAGCTCCGCCTCAGTTAAACCGAGACGCGAGCTTGCCGAACGCCGATGCGCCCGCGTACACCGCGCTGGCGCCGAGTTCTTCTTCGATGCGCAGAAGCTCGTTGTACTTCACCACACGATCGGTTCGGTTCGGAGCACCGGTCTTGATTTGACCGCAGTTGGTGGCGACCGCGAGGTGACTGATCGTGGTGTCTTCGGTTTCGCCGGATCGGTGGCTCATCACGGCGGTGTAGCCTGCTCGATTGGCCATGTTCACCGCGGCGAGGGTCTCGCTGAGGCTACCGATTTGGTTGACCTTCACCAGGATGGAGTTGGCCGTGCCGGTCGCGATGCCTCGGCTCAGCCGCTCGACATTGGTCACGAAGAGGTCGTCGCCGACCAGCTGAACCTTGTCGCCAATCGCCTCGGTCACGCCCTTCCAAGAATCCCAATCGTCTTCGCTGCAGCCATCTTCGATGCTGATGATCGGGTACTTGTCGCAGAGTTCCGCGAGATAGGCCACCTGCTCTGGCCCGCTCAGAGACTTGCCGTTCTTGTAGGTGTACTTGCCGTCCTTGAAGAATTCCGTGCTTGCGGCGTCGATGCCCAGCCACATGTCGTCTCCCGCCGTGTAGCCTGCCTTCGCGATCGCTTCCAGGATGTAGTCGAACGCAAGTTCTTGGCTATCCAGATTCGGAGCAAAGCCGCCTTCATCGCCATAGCCCGTGCCCAGACCCTTGCTCTTCAGCACGCTCTTGAGAGCGTGGAAGACTTCGGTGCCCGCCTGCAGAGCCTCGGAGAAGGTGTCGAACTTCACCGGGAAGACCATGAACTCTTGGAAGTCCACGTTGGAATCGGCGTGCTGACCGCCGTTCAAAATGTTGAGCATCGGAACCGGGAGCACCTTAGCGCTCACACCGCCGACGTACTTGTACAGCGGGAGCTCGCAGCTGAGAGCCACCGCCTTGGCGACCGCAAGCGAGACGCCGAGAATCGCGTTCGCGCCGAGATTCGCCTTGTTGGGCGTGCCGTCGATCTCGATCATCAGGGCATCAATCCCTTCTTGATCAAGAGCCTCGTAGTCCGCAAGCGCCGGGGCGATCTTCTCGACCACGTTTTCGACTGCGTTCAGAACGCCCTTGCCGTTGTAGCGATCCTTGTCGCCATCGCGGAGTTCCACGGCTTCAAAAGCGCCGGTGCTGGCTCCACTGGGGACGGCGGCTCGACCGAGGGTTCCGTCTTCCAGAATGACGTCGACTTCAACCGTCGGGTTGCCCCGGCTGTCAAGAATTTCGCGGGCGGTGATATCGATAATCGAAGGCATAGCGTTGCGTTCTCCAGGGTGAGCATATCGCCGTCACCGGTCAGTCGTTTGGGTCGGGCCTGGAAACTCACCGCCACCTCATCACATAGAGGTACGATGAGGATCAAGCGCTATGGCAGGACGCGAAAGTTTCTTCTGGCACAAACTTCACTCCCTCACGGGTGTGATCCCGACCGGGTTCTATCTGGTGCAACACCTCACCCTGAACTCGTTTGCCCTGGCAGGGGCGGAGAAGTTCGATGGGGTCATCAACTTCTTCGAGGGGATGCCGAAGCACTTTCTGTACTTCCTCAAATTCGGTGTCATCTGGCCGGCTCTGATCTTCCACGCGGTGTACGGCATCTTCATCATCAGCCGCTCCGAAGGCAATTACTCGCAGGAATCGTTTAAGTATCGCGAGAACAAGTACTACACATTGCAGCGCTGGAGCGGGATTTTCGCGTTCTTCTTCCTAGCTTATCACATGGCGACCACGTCGGTGCTTGGCACGATCAAGGGCGCTGAGGTGATCTACTACGACACCTGGGCGGAGCGACTGGCCTCCGGTGGCACCTATCTCGTGCTCGCGTTCTATGTCCTCGGCGTGCTGGCGAGTGCGTACCACTTCGCGTACGGCCTCTGGAATTTCGGCATCCGCTGGGGCATCACGATCAGCGATTCCGCTCAGAAGAAGTCGGCTCGGTTTAGCCAGTTGGTGTTCGTCGGCGTGAGTGCCATTGGGATTCTTGCTCTGGTCGGATTCTTCAACCCCGTGCTGAAGGCTGACCATCATGGCGGTCACAGCGAGAAATCGGTCGTCTCCACGCCGATTTCGACGGAGCGGTAGTTTCTGGTGGCTCTGGGTAAGACCTGAACGAGCTTTCCTCAACTCAATAGTTGACGGTTGCGGTTGCATCAGGCCGTGTTGTCAGTCTATCTGCGAGAGAAATTCAGGTTTAGACCGCACCCGCACGTGTCGTCATCTGGTCTCGTAGCCCTCATTGCCCAGGCGGGATTCGAGATCCATGGCGGTATGTAGCACACGAACAACGATCAACTCGGATTTTGTTAGTTTGGCGACGAGATAGTGACCGTGGCGCGCACCTGACCACTTCACGAGAATCAAGGAAAGATCCGGGAATGCCTCGGGACTAAGAACTGGCTCTGGCCCTTCGGCCGCCGCCTCTGCTTGAGCTCGAAGAAAATCCAAATACTGTTCCGCCTGCTCAATCCCATAGAAGTGAGCCGTGTAGCTGTAAATCTCTTCCAGATCTCGAGCCGCAGATTGAGAGAACCTGACTACGCGGATTGATCCGGATGCCACTCTCTCACCTTTTTTCGACACCGCTCCAAAACCTCGTCAAAGGAGAGCAGCGGTGCTCCTGCCTCAAGATCCTGTAGGCCTTCCGTAACCGCTTCCTCTTGCTCCGGCGAGAGCTTTACAGCCCTCTTGGCAGACTCGTTCGGCGGGTTGCTCATGAACCTATTCTACAATATGGGACAGATTTTGGTTCGCGCCTAGCCGCCCGAGCCAGATCCCTCCCGCTTCGCCTGATTCCACAGATCGTCCCACTCTTCCGAAGAAAGCTCACCCAGGGGACGGCCCGCCAGCTCCTCCATCCGCTCGAATCGGCCTCGGAAGCGATTCACCATCGTCCGCAGAGCATCTTCGGCATCGACTTTGGCCCACCGCGCCAGATTCACGACCGTGAAGAGCAAATCCCCGAGTTCCGACTCGATCTCCGCGCGATCCCCGGTTGCCAGAGCCTCACGAAGCTCTTGCTCTTCTTCGTGGAACTTTGCCCAGACCCCTTCAAGATCGGGCCATTCGAACCCGGCCCGTGCCGCTCGCTTACTCACTTCCTGAGCGAGGAGCAGAGCGGGCATGGCCCGCGGAACCCCCGCCAGAATCGACACAACCTCCGAGGACGCAGCACTGCCCTTCTCCGCCCGCTTGATTGCGTCCCAGTTCCGCAGAACCTCTGCCGAATCCTGCACCGCGACTTCTCCGAACACATGAGGATGCCTCCGGATCAACTTTTCCGTGATCCCCTGGGCCACCTCCTCAATCGACCACGCCCCTTCCAGATGCTTCTTCTGTGCATGCATCAAGGGCTGGAGCAGCACGTCTCCGAGCTCCTCCCGCATCGCCGATTCATCCCCGCCATCAATCGCGTCGATCAATTCGTAGCTCTCCTCAATCAGGTAACGCTTCAACGACTCATGGGTTTGCTCCTGATCCCACGGACACCCTCCGGGGCCGAGCAGACGATCCACGACCCAGACCAATCCGTACACGCCGCCCGGATTCTTTGCGCTCTGGGCCGGGATCGCGAAATCCCCGGAAACCTGGCTCAGGGGCGCTGCCACCCATCCGCCGGAAGCACGTTCCCAAACCGGTACTGAATCACCGAACCGCCGCGTCAGAACCTCGCGCAGTCGATCAAAATCCTCTCCGTGAAACCCGACAAACAACTGATGCGCCCGATCGTCCAGGGTCAAAACGAGCGGAGCGACGTGCACAGAGTGCGCGCCGCTCCACCCGAGATCCTCGAGCCACGAACTTACTGCTTCGGGCCGAACACTCGCTTGAGTTGCTCGTCGAACGGAGTCCCCTGGAACTCCATCTTGGCCGCCTTGCGCTTGTCCTCCATCCATTGGGGAACATTGTTGCGCACCGAACCGCGCTCCATCATCAACTTGCGCCGAATTTGTCGCTTCAGCTTGTCATCAAGCGGCAGAACCCGGGTCTCTTGAACCGATTCCAGGAACACCTTGACTTCCGGCCCTGCCGACCCCTTGAGCCACGCCGTGGATTGACCAGGTTTCATGGCTATCACGAGCGGCTTGAGATTCGCGTTCAGAGCCTCCTCGGCGATGTCCCCCATCAGGCCGCCGTCGTACTTGGTGGTGATATCCTCGCTCCGCTCCTTGGCGATCTCGGCGAAGGCCTTCCCTGCGGCGATATCGGCGTCCACGGCCTTCTTGGCATCGGCCGTCGAAACGGCGATGACACGCAGCCGATAGCGCTTCGGCAGAGTGAAATCCTTCTTCTGATCCTCGTAGTAACGGGTCACCTGAGCATCGGCGATGTTGATCCCCATGGTCATGAGGTTGAACTCGCTCATTTGCACCAAGATGTCGTATCGCAGATCCGCTTGGCTGAGCCCCATTTGCTCAAAAATCTTCGCGAACTCTGGGTTGTCCTTCAGGCGATCTTGGATCTCCTGGGTGATTTGGGCGTCCGTCGGAGCAACACCCTTGTCCTTGGCCAGCTGGATCATCAGGGTCTCGTTGATCATCTGCTGGAGGGTGAGATAGCCCGGCGTACCTTCGAGGAATCGACCGTTGATCAACATCCCCACACCAGGGAGGACTTCCATGCGCTTGACGTAATTGGCGCCGGTGATCTTGTCGCCATTCACCACGACCATCGTCTTATCCGGGGCCGGTTGAGCGAAAGCGCTAGCAGCAAGGGCGGCCAGCATCAAAAAGGGGACGGCTCGTTTCATGACTCTCCCTTTCAGACGCGCGAGCGCGGAAATGGGCGCACAACGCCGGGTCTCTTGGCTCGCAGAAAGACGGGGATCCCGTTCTTCGCGCAAAGAAAAGGCGGACGTTTCCGTCCGCCTGTGTTGCCGTTCCTTCTCAGGAAAACTGCTGTCTCAGAGCCCGAGTTGGGTAAGAATCTTTTGCGAGAACATCGGATCCGGCAGCGGGCCGTAAGGATCGGTGACATTAAGGAAGCCCTGAATGTCCTCGTTCTGGCTCGCCATCGGGCAATCCGCGCTCACGTTTTTCATGATGTGCCCTCGCGCTACCAAGGTGAACTCGCTCGAAAAGAGAGTGTTCACGTTGTTCACGCGACGCCAGATCTTGTGTGCGGTGGATCGGCCGAGATTGTTGGAGATCTGGACATTGTTGGCAAACCCAACGAGCTCCAGCTGATTCCATCCGCTCTGGTTTCCGCTTGCGACATTGCCTCGCCAGATTCCATTGCTGCAGTACTCGGCTCCCATTCCGTAGTCCAGATTGTTGAAGGCACTGTTGTTCTCCACCAGATAGCCATCGACAAAGTAGAGGCTCATCCCCGAACTCTTCGGTGACCCGACGAATGTGTTGCCTCGAATGGTCACGTTTCGCACATAGTGCTCGGGGTTATCGGCATACCAAGTCACCGCTCCGTTGGTGGGAAAGACTCGACCCGCCGTCTGGATTTGGAGCACAGCGGTGCGCGCGGCTCGATTCTCCGAAATGCAGCGCACCTGAAGGTTCGCGGGAGCCCCGACGAACGCCACGTGCCAGCTCAGTTCGGTCAGAGACTTCGTCTCATCCCGCATCTGCAATCCCTGGGTGCTGATGGTGAGCGTCTGACCGCCGCTCGCCCTCGTCGCTCGGATTGATCCGAGATCGCCGATGAACGCGGTCAGGTTCGTGCCTCCCGTCCAGCGGGCATCTGGGGTGTGATAGTTGATTCCCCGCTTGGCGGCCTCATCGGCAAAGCTCCACGGGTGTCCCGGCGTCACCAGGAAGAGTTCCTTCTGGGTCTGGCGACCTCCGATGAACGAGCTATTCTCCAGGGTCAGATTCCGGCCGCCGTTGAAGATCATTTGCGATCGTCGCCCGCCGCTGAATGAGCACTGGTTCACTCGAACCGTATCGCACTGGGCAAATCCCATGAAGAGGGTGGCTTCTCCTCGGAAGGAGAGGTTCTCCACCGTGACATTGGTGCAGCGATCAAATCCGAGAATGTTGTAGGAGTTCTCGCGCTGGGTTCCCCCCAGGTCGGCTCCGGATTGGATGTTCGCGTTGCGAATCGTAATCCCGCTCTTCTGCGAGATAATCACCGGTTGGTTGAGCGTATAGGTTTTGCCGCCGCCGTCCCAAACATTGCCGGAAGCCAGGGCCAACGGCAAAACGTGCGCCAATTCTTGCGGAGCCGCTTGCCCGCTCATGGCAAGGCTCAATCCGAAAGCCAGGGTTGTTAAAGTACTCATCGTTCGTTCCTCCGCTCGACGTCGTCGTCAGGCTCCTCCACCGATCGATCCGGCCAGTGCATCGGTCAGACCTGGCAACACCGGAACCAAACCAGAAAGGTATGGATTGGACGCCACCATATTTGTTAGCTGTTCGATACTCATAGCAGGATGTTCGGCAGTGCCGCTTTCTTCCCAAACCCGCCAAGTGATCGGCAGGGCCAAGATTTGCGCGGCGTACGGCAAAATTTTTGCGAGATCCGCCTCGCGAATCTGCGCGCTCACCACCCAGAGGCTGTTCGCCGTCGGGGTCGGGTGAGGATCGCTCGCCGTGGGTTCATCCATGCAGGTGAACTGAATGGGTTCCTCCATGATCGAGCTGAAGGTGGATTCAATGGCGGAGGGATCCGCTCCCTGCGTCACCACTTCGGCACGCAACCACATCATCCAATGCTCCATTTCCACAGGAGCTCCCGCTCGATCTCTGCCAATTTTGCGAGGTTCACTTCGGCAGCCCGAAACAGTGCAATTTCACCGATCCATCCGAGCGGCACGGGGTTCCCCGCCCAGCCCGGTTCAATCCGAGCCCCCACTCAACCCATCGACGCACCGCCGCGCTCTCCCCGCGAGCAGGAAGCCGCCCGGCAGGAACCCCCGCCTGAGCCAGCCCCCAATAGACGAAGCACGCACACCAGGCAAACCCTCCACCCGATCCCAGCCCGGCTCGTTCCTGAACGTGCTCCACAAACGGCCCGCGATTCCGACCGCTCTCCTTTTCCCCCACCGCGCGAGCCGCCCAAGCGAGAGCCCGGTGCGCGGCTGGCAAGCGAGCGTAGCGCTCATCGCTCAGCCACGCCACCGGAGACTGCCCTCCGCCCGCACCCGCGACATACCACTCCCCTTGGCTCTTCCTCTTCCCCAATCCCTTCATCTCCTCTCATGTGCGGTTCCTTCCCCGCTTTCCCCGGCTCATTGAGCCATTGGGCGACCGCACATCCCCTATTGACGGCGGGCCGATTCGACGTGCAACAGATTCTGCCAAGTTTTGCCAAGTTCGCTTGACGCTTTGCGCGCCATTCGCGACCATTGCACCCGAAGAGTGCCCGTCGGAACTCCGAAAGCCTCGGCGATCATCTCCCATTCAAACCCCGCAGCCCGAGCCTCTGCCAGCACCACCAGCTCCGGAAACTTCTCCCGAACCTCCTCGATCATCAGATTCAAGTCGCTCGTCACCGAACTCGACCCATGCTCATCTTCGAAAGGCACCCACGCCACTTTTTGAATTTGAGATCGCATATCCAAAACCCGATTCCGTGCCAGAATCCAGACCCCTTCCGGGCCGCTCAGCTTTCCCTCCTGAACCCGAATGTAGGTATGCACCACCACCTCCTGCTCGGCATCCTCCGAGTCCTCTCTCCCCAGTCCAACACGCCGAGCCCATGCCCGCGCACAACGACGAGCCAAGGCTTCCCACTCATCATTCCATCTTGGCAACTCTGTCAACGATTCCATCTCTGACGCGTCCACGCGCCGCAAGCACAACTGTTTGCTCATGACAATAGAGTAGACGTATGACGACTATATTGTCAACGGGCCTTGACAAAATTTTCCACATCGTGGCAAAATGTCAAACATGGAAGGGATCAGTGCCCAAGAACTCCGCGAGTTCAGGAAGCAAAAGGGATTCACCCAACAGGAAATGGCCGAGAAGCTGGGGATCAAGCGGTCGCGCTATGCCAACTTCGAATCCGGCCTCAGCACGCCCGATCAAGAGATCCAAGTGCAACTTCGCGCCCTGGGGCTCTCCGACGAAGTCGGCCCCCCAACCATCCCGGCCAGCCAGCTGCAGATTCCCATCCCCTACCTCGGACTCATCTCCGCCAGCGACCCCGTGCAATGGACAGACCCCTTCGAGAGCGACACGTTCGAGTTCGTTCCTCCGGAAATGGGTGACCCCAAGGGCCGATTCTCGTGCCGAGTGGCCAGCGATAGCATGATGCCCCTACTCCAGCCCAATGACCTTTGCATTTTCCAAAAGACCGATGTCCCGCGTATCGGGCACGTCATCTTGTTCCGATCATTCGAGCACAAAATCACCATCAAATTGCTCAAGCACGATGGTGAAAACTTCATCCTGACCCCTCTCAACCCGCGCTACGAGAACGTCGTGGCGCAGGGCAATATGTTGGGCTACCTGGTCGGGATTGTCCGTGAGTTTGGAACGCAAAAAATGACGCTCTACGATGCCACCGGTATCCGCCACCAGGCGTTCTGATCCGGCCCTTCAAACAAAACTCAAACCAAACCACCAGATCAGGGCCACTACGCCAAGCCAGCGTAGTTCAGCACTGTCCGCGCGATCGCCACATCAGTCGATCCTTCCAGCGCGCCCGCAGCCTCAAAATCGCGAGGCTCGCCAGATGACGACTCGGTGCCCAGCACGATCACCCGCTTCCCATCGGCTCCTCCGACAAACAGCATCTCCCGAATCTCGAGTTCCCGATTCGGCTCCATCTGATTCACCGCGTCGGCTGCCGCCTGAGCAACCGCCTTCCAAACCGATCCATTCGGCGAAGCGGATCCCACAATCTCCTCGCCTCCACGCTGAAGGTGCACCTCCACCTCTTCCGCCGACGAGACCACGCTCAATCGACCCTGCACGGCAGGTGCCACCTCGACTGCCCCTTTCAGGGCCCCCGGCTTGTTGGCCAAGCACGCTTTACTCGCCAGGCCAATCAAGTTGTCAAGAGTGGCCGCCACGTGCGTCCGCGAAGGTTCCTGCGTCCGCTTTCCGCCCGAAACTCCGTACGAGAATCCAACCGGAGCGGGCACGCCATCAACTTCAAACGAAAGCTCCCGAAGCTCGCTCAGCAGCCCCAACAGCTCCGCTTGCGACCGAGTGGATCCAATCGCAAACTCGTCGCCGCCGTAGCGCACCAGCACATCTTTGCGCGTATCCACCAGCCGACCCAGAAGCTCGGCAAAGGCGCGCAGAACCGCATCCCCGACGGTGTGACCATAGAGCTTGTTGTACTGCCCAAAATCGTTGAGATCAAAAAACGCGACACTGATCTCCCGTCCCGCTTCCAGCTGCTCAACCCCCCAATCCCGCAGCCGATCGCTCCACGAAAGGCCGGTATGAGCATCAAAACTGCGACCCAGTTCGGTGATAAACAGCAGGGCCGAAACCAGCCCCACGAATCGATCTCCATCAACGACCACCAAGAAGTCAGCTTGTTGCTGCACAAAAACCTTTGCCGCCTGACGCACCGGTTCGTCGGCCTGGAGTCGCATGCCGCCGCCTCGCATCAGCTCCGCCACCAGCACCTGGGGCTCGCTCAAAATCACCGCTTCGATGGTCACCAACCCGCGCAGAGCATCCCCCTCCATCACCGCCGCCGCGCCCACGCCATGACGCTGCATCGCCAGCAAAGCAGTGGCCGCATCATCCGTGGGCTGCACGGTGAGGGTATTCAAGCTCAAATCCGCGAGGGTTCGCATTTCACCATCAATATCCCGACGTTCCGCCGGGGAGGCCGCATCCTACGACCTAGTCATCCCAAGTCCAGCACAATTCGCGCCAGATCCACTCCAAAACCACCATCCTAGGAAATCACGAAGGTCTTGCGAATCTCCGCCCGACATTCATCCAGTTTGGCCACCAGCCACTCTTCGTCCAGACGCTTCTTCACCGCCTGGCAGCGCCGATACACACTGCTCGGGGTCACCTTGAGGAAGGTCGCGACATCCCCTTCGGTCAATCCCGTCAGAGTCACCATCAGATAAGCACTGAGATCCCTCAGACTCGGAGAGCCTGCCCAATCCTCCGACTGCGACATCACCCGAAGAATCGCATCATGCACCGCATCCCGCGGATCCCAGCCATTCTCTCCGAGCACATACGGCATCAGAACCCCACACGCTCGGCACACATCATCGCGACAGGTCCAATTCGATTTCACCAGGCGGAGCCTCTGCAACGCGCCTCGAATGGATCGCGCGCTCCCATTCAGGTGCATCCCCATGAACTGGGCGACTTCTTGACTGATCTCCAGTTCCTCGATCCGGGCGAGCCGCTGCGCGACCAGCGCCCGCTCGACACTTTCTGGATGTCCGATTCTCGCGACTCTCCACTCTCGAGCATGCGGCAAAAGCGAAGCAAGCACGGGCCCTCCTGGCTCGGCGACAATACTGACGAGCGTCGGTCGTCGGTGCCGAACCCGACGCTCCAGCCGCGTGCGGAGTAGCTGCCGCGCTCTGGGGTGCCGCCAGGCATCTTGCAGATCGTCGAGGATCAACGTTTCCAGAGCGTCCGCTCTTTCCCGCGATCGCGCCCACTCGATCGCCGACCGCACGGCGATCGTCTCTCCCGACTCCAACGCCATTGTGCTTGCCGTGGCATCCAGGAGGGCGGTACGCCCCCATCCCGCCGGTCCACTCACCACCAACAGACTCTGGAGTCCTTGCGAGAAAAGGGCGCACGCTTGCAGCGCTTCCGCGTTGCTCGGCAAAGGTGCCACCGAAGCAAATCCGGTCGCCAAGGCCGGGCGAGAGGCGTCGGAAAGGCGATAGAGGGCGCGCCCAGATCGCTCTGGTTCCGCCGCCTGGCTCGGGATATGGTTCACCAACGTGGCAGCCATCAGCCTGTGTCCAACTCGAGAAAAGAAAAAGGTGATCCGGGGTGTTTCCCCCGTGGTCACAACGCTAGTTTTAACATCTTTGGCCCTGACTGTCAAGGACTTCCCCGCCATCTATTTCAGCAAGAAAGATGGCCCAAACTTACTCTTATAAGGCACTCTCGAACCTGCGAAAAGTGATTCAACAAAATTCGCGGGTTTCCCACATAGGGGGTGGAAATCAGTGCTTGATCTTGTCCCAGTAAGTGGCGAAATCGAAGGTCGGCGAATGCTCAGAGTTATGGCAACCGTAGCAACTTTCCGCCCCTTTCTTAGGCATACGAACCTTTTCCGGAGCCTTCACATGATTCGCCGCCGGGCCATGACAACTTTCGCAGCCAACGTCGGTAAGGTGGGGCGTTTTTTCCCGGGCGACAAACCCCTGCGTGCTTTCTAGTCCGACAACATGGCAACCAACACATTCGGGATCCGAATCATGGAAATCCCGTTCGAGCGTCGCGAGCGCATCGGCATGCTGGGTGTCCTTCCAGATCTTGTATTCCTCGGTGTGGCAACTCTTGCACGCCTTCGATCCCGCGTAGGCCGCCTCGCTGGTTCGGGGCATCTGCTCCAGCAACTTTTCCGCCCTCACCCTATCCTGATACCGTCGATAGATCCGCGCCGCATCGGGATCGTTCGGCGTCTCGTCATCCAGCCGAACCGCCTCGTAGCCATCAAGTGCCTCTCCGTTCCATTGCAATCGAAGCATGCCCTGACCCTTGACGCCAGGCGAAACCACCCAAACTCGACCGACCTGCAGGGGAGAAAACGCGATCTGCGATTCGGACGCGTAAACCACGAGAATCAGCTCAGGAAACTCCTTGGCCAAAGCCTCCCCCTCCTGCCGATTCCCCGCCGTCACCACCATCCAACGTGTCTCAGGCGAAGACTTCACAATCGCCCCCACCGCATCAATCCCCGCCTTCCCTCTCGCCGGATCGTGGTTCAGCACCCCGAATGGCCCCTTTCGGAACTCCGGCATCGTCTCCGAACTCGGAATCATCGGCGAGGTATCCAGAAGCGGCGCGCGCGAGAGTCGAGAAACCCCATTCAGCCCCGCATCACCCAAAAATCGATCCAGAGGATGCAAAGCGATGACATCCACCGCCGCAAAACGCAAGGTCTCCGCCAGAGTCTCAACCTTCATCTCCGCCTGCCGAGAGAGACCCTGCGAGGGATTCCCCTGGGCCAGCCTCCCCGTCTCGATCACCAAGGAAGGATGATCCTTGCAAGCCTCCTTTGTCTGAGTCACTCGGCGTCGAACCCCACCAAGCATCGGCTTCGTACACCCGCACGGCGTCAGATATCCCTGCGTGTTGCCCCCCACGACAATCGTCCAGGTCTCAGGCTGAGTGGCCTTGCCCTGCTGGAGAAAAACGAACGGCACCAGCCCCAGAAGGAGGAGCCAGCCGCGCTTCATTCAGAGATTCCTTGAATCGGGATCACGATAGGAGGTTGTCCGGGAAGATCGGTGGTGACCGTCACGCTCCCGAGCAGAGCCCCCGCTCCCGACTTGCCTTTCCACTCCAAAACGAGCTTGATATCGCCGTTCTCCAGAGTCTCCGGCGTGGCACTGTAGTCCGGGCTGCTCGTCTCGATCTTCGTGATCTTGAAGGGCTTCCCGAGGCCCTGCAGCACCACATATCCCCGCGCCGCCGACCCCTTAAACTCCCCAAAGTAGAGAGTGGGAGGGAACGAAGCCACCCCGCGCTGAACATTGAATGCCCGGCTCGAAACCGGGATCAGGGGGTGATTGGTCTCGACAATCACGCTCGCCGGAACCCTGCCCTTGACGGCAGAAGGACTCAGAAGCACCGAAATCTTATATCCCTTCCGCGGAAGCGCAGGTTCATTGATTTCAGGATCAGCCAGCATCCCTTCCCACGGCTCCACCCGAGTCACCCCGGAAAGACCATAAACCTGCGTCGAGAGGATCTCCACCGGCTGATCCTCCTCCATCACAAAGTAGAAGACCGAAGACGCCCCGTTCTCGGTCATCTCCAAGATGCCACCTTCCGGACCGCCCAGCACGCGATGCACCGGTCGAACATAGCTCGTGACATCAATCCGCGTCACCGCACGCTCTGGGTCATCCGTGTAAACAAAAAGCGCCTTGCGCTGAGGCCCTTTGAAGTCCTTGGAGTTCATCAAGACCGACAGCAACCCAGTTGCCCCCGGGGCAATCGTGTCCGGAAAATTGAGCGTGAAGCAACTGCAATCCGGAACCACACGAACGGTGAGAGGAGCCTTGCCCCGGTTCACAATCTCGAACCTCTGCTCGGAAACCGTCCCTTGCACCACGCTCCCGGCATCCCACGATGTCGTCCCGAGATACGCACTCGGCACCGCATAAATCAGGCGCTCCTTGGCGGCCACGGCTTGCTTCAACCGAGCCACCACGGCCCGATTGGCGGTATGCATTTTTCGATGATCCAACCCAATTGGCCCCAATCGACCCCCGACCCCATCGGTGCGGAACATGATCACGCCCGGCCTAGGAGCACGGGCAAAGCCGAGAGTGGCACCAATCGAATAAGCAAAATCGGCCGCAAATTGGTGAGACTCGATCACGGTCCCCACCGAAAGTCGTCGCAATCCAATCACCGACTCAAACCGAATATCCCCCGGTCCGGCACCATCGAACTCGACCATGCCTTTCGGGAGCCCCGTGACCTCATCATTCGGAAGCTTTTCGCTGAACGAAACCGCCAGGTGCGGTATCTCGCCCCGCTTGGCTGGGCGGATCTCCAAGTCGGGAATCCCCCGCTTGAAGCTAGAGAGAACTTCCTGAACCATCCCCTCAAAGGTCGCCCGCTGAGCGGCGTTGACGCCTTCAAAGTCCACGCGATAAATCAGCACGTCCTCAGGGAACAGCTTCAGGACGCCTGCCGCAGCATCGAACTTCCCCGCTTCCAAGTGCTTCGCGGCGGTTGCCACCAACCGCTGAAACCCCGCCGACGAATTCACCGAAGGGATCGGGGCAATCTCTGCCGATCCCGCCGAGGCCACCACCACCATCGCGAGCAACGAACTAACCATCTCTCTCTATCCTCAGACGCTCCAGAAGGGCCACACTGTTCGCCCCGTCCGACCGACTACTCCACAAAGGCATCTTCGCCGGGCGGACGTTTCAGAAACGCCTCGATGAATCCATCAATTTGCCCATCCATTACCGCGACGACATTGCCCGTTTCATGCCCGGTTCGGTGGTCTTTCACCATCGTGTAGGGCTGCATGACGTAACTCCGAATCTGCCGCCCCCATTCCGCCGGGCCGATATCTCCTCGAATCGCCTTGGCCTTCTCGGCATCCTCCGCCCGAGCGACCTCCGCCAATCGAGCCGCGAGCATTTTGTAGGCCGCCGCACGATTCTTGTGTTGCGATCGCTCGTTTTGGCACTGAACCGTGATCCCTGTCGGAAGGTGAACGAGGCGCACCGCGCTCTCCGTTTTGTTGACGTGCTGGCCACCTGCTCCGCCGGCGCGAAGCGTGTCCTCACGAATCTCGTCGGCATTGATCTGAATCTCCGACTCCTCCATTTCCGGCATCACTTCCACCCGACAAAACGAGGTATGTCGGCGAGAAGCAGCATCGAACGGAGAGATCCGAACCAACCGGTGAACCCCGCTCTCTGCCTTCAAGAATCCGTAAGCATTCTGCCCGGTGACTTCAAATGAGATATTCCGATACCCCGTGACATCGCCGGGGGTTTCGCTCATAATTTCCAGCTTAAAGCCTTTTTCTTGAGCATATCGCGAGTACATCCGGAACAAGATCGAAGCCCAATCACAGGCTTCGCTGCCCCCTGCCCCCGCGCTGATTTCCATGATCGCGGTGCGATCATCGTGCTCGCCGCTGAGGAGAGTCGTGAGCTCGTAGGCTTCCAGATCCTTGAGAAACTGAATCGCGTTGCCATCGGCCTCTTGCTCAAGAGACTCGTCTGGCTCCAGCTGAAGCATTTCGTAGAACCCAAGAATGTCTTCCAGACGCTTGTAGAGCGCAGAAAACGGATGGATGGTTTCCTTCAGACGGGCCATTTTTTGGAGTTGCTTCTGGGCGCTTTGCGGGTCGTCCCAGAAGTCGGGTTGGCTCGCCCGGTCTTCGTATTCGGTTAGTTGGGTTTGTAGGCGGGGGAGGTCAAAGATGCCCCCGGATAGCGTCTAACTGCCCGCGTGCGTTAGACAGCGCTTCATGCTGCTCATGGGTCAACATGAGGCGAAATCTACCTTTATTCTTATCCCGAACGAAGCAAACGGCCCAACCCGTCAGATACAATAACACGTCTGTCTGATGGCTTCGTACGAATGGTCATCGGCGGCTCGAGGTTCGAACTAACATGAGTCATCTTTTGACGCCCCGACGACTCCTCACGTCTTCTGGGCTGATCGCTGCGCTTTCGGTTGCGTGCATCGCAACTGCTCAAACGCAGCCCACGGTCAGCAACGGAAATGAGGTCACCCCGATCAAGATGGAGCGGCTGAATGTCCGACCATCGGTGATCAACACCAACTCTTTCCGCCCCCAAGTGGCCCCGACCTTCACCAACCGAGGCGTTCGCCCGTCGAACCCCAAAACGGGCATCCAGCGCACCCCGCTCGATGCGAATGCGGTTCCGCTTCCCTCCGGGTTTGTTGAAGGCAGCATGAAGGGCCAAAACGTGGCCGCCGCCAGCGCAAAGTTTCCTGGCATCAACTTCACCGGTGCATTCCCACCCGACCCACACATCGCCGTCGGCCCCACTCACGTGGTGCAGGTGGTCAACAGCCACATCGCGTTTTTCAACAAGGCCACGGGTCAACAAACGTTCTTCCAACCCCTGAGCGCAGGCGGATTCTGGAATGGAGTTCCTGGCGTCGGCGGGTTCATCTTCGACCCCCGAGCCGTGTTTGACCCAGAAACCCAGCGATTCTTTGTCATCAGTTTGGATGTTGACTTCGACAACGAAGTCTCTGCCGTCGAAATCGGAATCTCCGACGACGCAGATCCCACCGGCAACTGGATCCGCTACCGAATCGAGAACGAATTCGCTGATTCTTGGAGCGACTACCCCAGCCTTGCCGTGAATGACGATCTGCTCGCCATCACCTACAACCACTTCGGTTGGGCAGGCGGTGCTCAAGGCACCATCCAGGTCTTCAACAAGGATTCGCTCATCAGCGGAACCCCGACCGCTGGCCTAATCGCCACGGGGCAGTTCACTCTGCAAATGGCCAAGAACTTCAGCACCGGAGGCCCGCTCGTCGGCTTCGGATTGCGAAGCACCAACGGCGCGCGATTGATCGCGGTCACCGGCCCGGCGAACGCTCCAGTTCTGACCCAACGCGATGTGACGATCCCCAACTTCGCCCCCCAACAAGGCGGCGCGACGATGCTGAACGCCTCCATCGACACGATCGGCGACCGCATGATGGATACGTCCTACATTGACGGCGCGCTGGTCTATGCCTTCACCGCAAACGAGGGCCCGGCCGCTGGTCGATCCCACGTGCGTTGGGGCGAAGTCGCCCTGGGAAGCTGGCCCGCCTCTGGGCTTCCGAGCCTGACGCAAGCCGGTCGGTTCGTCGCCGAAGGCGCGAACGACTCCATCCTGATGCCCGCCATCGCCAAGAACTCCGAAGGCAGCATCAGCGTGGTCGCCACCCGAACCGGCCCGAACATGGCGCCGCAGTTCGTCATCGCTTCTCGAAACGACCTTGATCCCGCCGGTGAACTCGGCCCGGTCACAGTTCTCGGAACATCCGGCAACTTCACCAGCGTGAACTTTGGCGGCACCAGCCGCTGGGGCGACTACGCAGGAATTGCGATTGATCCCCTTGATGGCACCACATTCTGGGGATGCCACGAGATCTTCACGAACGGCAACGGCAACTGGGGCACGGAAATCGGAACCTGGACCGTCCTGCCCAGCTCGATTGTGAGCACAGGCGGCCCGAATGGCGTGGTGCCGATCTTCGGAACCAACATCGCGGGCAACCTCGCGGGACTCCTCGCCGCAAACGACAGCCAGTCCTACACCGTTCGCTCGAGCATGGTCTCGGGCCGCGGTCAATACGCCGGCTACGACCTGACCTTCAACTTCGGCAACGTCACCACTGACGTGCGATCGGTAGAAGCCACCATCATCGGAACGACCTCGAGTCCCCGCGTGACCGGTTTCCTCTACATGTTCAACACCTCCACGGGCCGATGGGATCTCGTTGCCAATGCCCGCGTCACTCGCGACGGAACCACCACCTTCGAGGCCTCTGTCTCCGGTGAAGCCGCGAACAACTACGTCGCCAAGCCCTCGGGTGATGTGAAGGTGCGAGTCGTCGCCCTCAACTCCACGCGACGGGTGCGAGAAGTTCCTCCCGCGTTCGACCTCGTGACCGACTTTGCTGAAGTCACCACGCGAGTCGCTCCGCCAGAGGACAACTAAGCCCCCAACCTCGAAACAAAAACGGGAGCTCCACCAGGAGCTCCCATTTTTTTTTTTGCGCTGACTGCGTTCAGTCTTTGTAGGGATCAAACACATCCGACCCCGCCATTGCGACCCCGACCGGAGTCAGCGTGTGCAGAATCTTCACGGTTTGGCCGTGGTGCTCCAGCACCTCGGGCAGCCGCTTGTAGACATGCGGAGATTCATCCGGACCTCCGCCCCGCAACTCAACCCCACGCTCCGAAACCCAACGCAGCATCGACTTCATCGAAACCGCGCCGCCTTCGTACTCGCGGGTCAGCTTGTTCCACTTGCCAATTGCCTTTCGACGCGACATCACCCGGCCCGCGCCGTGCACGGTGGAATACAGCCCAGCGCGCGACTCCTCCGAATCCACTCCCTCCAGAATCACCGAGATATCTCCCATCGAGCCACCAACAAACCCGCGTTGACCCGGGAACGCCGGAGTCGCACCCTTGCGAACCACCACGAGAGTCTCACCAAAGTGCTCCTCCTTCCAAGCGTAGTTGTGATGGTTGTGGACTTCATCCACCACCTTCGCTCCAAGGATGCGTCGCACCTGCTCCGTCACCCAGTCGCGCCCGGCATAGGCGTAGAGCCCACCCAAGCGCATTGCTTCCAGATAGTCGTCTCCCACCGGAGTCCCGAGTTGGAACACCGTCGGGGGCACGAACATCCCTTCCTTGCCGCCACCGACCTCTAAGAAGTGCGTGGCGATTTTGTGGCCAAGCCCCCGCGATCCAAAGTGGACACCAATCCACACATTGTCGTTTTCATCGCGGAATAGGTCGACGTAGTGATTCCCACCCCCCACCGTTCCGAGCTGGGCTTGCGCCTTTTGCTTCAACGGCTTGACCATCGGGAGCTTCCAAGCCACGTCATCGAAGAGCTCGTGTTCGACCCGGAAGTTGTTGCTCAGCCCCATTCCAAAGCTGATCTGCCCGACGATGTCGTCCATGATCTTCTTGATCGAGCCAGCAATCGCCTCGTACTTCAGATCGAGCCGAACGGCCTTATTTCCGCATCCGATATCGTAGCCAACCCCGCTCGGGCTGACCGCATTTTGGTACGCCACCACGCCCCCAATCGGCATGGAATAGCCGACGTGGTGGTCAGCCATCAGCGCAGATTTCACTCCGCCGTGTCGTTGACATTCTTGGATTTGGCTCACGGCATCCGAGTCGACTGGATGCCCCCAAACGGGGATTCCTTCAATGTATTTCATCTCTCACCTCGCGAAAACCCAGAGCGGGTTCGGCAAATGCTTGAGTGAGACGACCGGTATCCAGGCCAGGTTGCAAAGTCCTACGCGTGGGTTTGCGCGGAATCATCCGGATCGCTACCCGGACACCGAACCACCGCCATCGGCGCCAAACGAAGCCTCTGAGCCAAAAAGAGCCCGCCGCGGAACGCATGCTCGTGAAGGAGTCCTCCTTCGGAAAGGTAGTGTCGGTAAAGCGACTCATCGGACTGAGAGAGATCGACACCGGAAGCCCAGGTCATAAAATCCATGATCTGAGCCGTGGGCTGTAGTCGGAATGCCGTCACATCCGTTATCGTCTCAAATGCAGTCGCCTTTGACCCCATAGTTATATATTACTATTGGCTGATGCGTTTCTTTAGCAATTGTCTGAGATTGGGTCAGGATTTAAGTGATATTTCACCGAAAGATGGGACAACTGTCCGATCTTCACCTCCCGGATTCAGGGCTGGGCCCATTTGAATCTTTGGTATTCTGACCTTGTGCCTGTTCCCTCTGATCCTTGGTTCAATGCGCACCATAGCCCCTTCGGTGCCTTCGCTTCGCTCACTCTCGGTACGCCAGGATCGCGTGGCGGACTCGGTCTCGGACTGACCAAACCGGCGGACTGCCCGATCTATGTGGGATACGAAGTTGAGCCAAATCGATTTGAAGCCCTGCCCTTCTTCGACATGGATATGCGCGATGAAAGCGAGAGATACAGCAGCGAACAGCCCGGCCACGAACGAACACACGCCCGGTTGAAGCATGCCGACCGCGCCAGTATCGCGCGCGAACTGGATTCCGTGCTCGATGTGTGGACTTACGGTGACTTCCGATTCGAAATTCTGAGTGCCTCCGCCCAATCGCAAGACCCGGCTTTGATGTCGCGCAGTGCGAAACGCGAAACGTTTCGACCAAGCCTCTCCCTCCGCCTCACCCTCAATAACCGCGAATCTGCCGCGCCGCGCCGGGTGTTTTTCGGCACCTCCCACCACGACCCCTACAGCAACTTCCGCCGGATCGATGAACCCGGCCTCGTCGGATTCGGACAAGGAACCATCACCGGCATCGCCGCCCGCGAAGGCACGATGACCGTCGGCATGAGCTTTGGCCTGGAGCGCTGCCTCGACATCCCCATTCCAGAAAACCAACATTTTCTCCTTGGCCCCCATGCCGTTCTCATCGGAGAGGTTCCAGCCGGAGAGGTCGGCGAATTCGACATCGCGATCGGATTCTGGCAAGCCGGGCAGATCACCACCGGCATCCCCGCGAGCTACCTCTACACCACCGTCTTCGAGGGAATCGACGACGTGCTTCACGAAGCCTTGTCAAGCGCTGACAAGCGACTTGACGCAGCGCGTACCACCCTAGCCCAGCGCGCAGAGGCCCCCCTCTCGGAGACTCAAAAACTCCTCCAAGACCACGCCATCCGAAGCTACGTCGGTGCATCTCAGATGCTCGTTCGCCCCGACCATTCCCTTCTTTGGGTGATGAACGAAGGTGAGTATCGCATGATGAACACCTTCGATCTGGCGGTCGACCACCTCTGGTTCGAGATGGAAAACCTCCCTTGGGCTGTGCGCGATACGTTGCAGTTATTCGCCGATAGATATTCTTATGAAGACGGAGTGCGCGCCCCTGGCTCCGACGAAATCCTGCCCGGTGGGATCAGCTTTACCCATGATATGGGCGTGGGAAATCAGTTTTCGCGCCCGGGATATTCATCATACGAGCTCGCCGGACTGGACGACTGTTTCAGCTACATGACCATGGAGCAGCTCGTCAACTGGGTCTGCTGCGCCGGGGTCTATGCTCAAAGTGGAGACCTGGCTTGGATTCGCTCCCACAAATCCACGCTTGACAAATGCTTGACAAGCTTGGAGAATCGAGATCACCCCGATCCGGCCCAGCGCAACGGAATCATGGGCTTCGACGCCGCCCGCTGCCAAGGCGGAGCCGAAATCACCACCTACGATAGCCTCGACGTCTCCTTGGGTCAATCGCGCAACAACGTCTATCTCGGCGTCAAATCGTGGGCGGCCTACCTTCTTCTCGAGAAGCTGAATACCGAAGTCTTCGGCGATGATGCCAGCGCGGAGCGGGCCAAAACGCAAGCCGACCGAGCTGCCGCAACCATCGTGGCCTCCGTCCGGCCCGACGGCACGATCCCGGCTGTGCTTTTCGAGGGCGTGGAGTCCGTCATCATCCCGCTGATCGAAGGACTCGTCTTCCCGATGCAAACCGGGTTGATGCCGCTGGTGGAAGCTCGCTACCCCGATCTCCTCGCCGCCCTGAAGCGGCACTTCGATACGGTGATCCACGACGGGCGATGCAAGTTCCCGAGCGGAGGCTGGAAACTCAGCTCCACCAGCATCAACTCCTGGTGCAGCAAAATCTTCCTCTGCCAACACGTGGCCGCAAAACTCTGGGGCCACCAAGATCCCCAAGCAGACGAGATTCACTGGCAATGGGTGTCGGCGGGAGAGAACGGCTACTGGGCCTTCAGCGACCAAATTCTCGATGGTGTCGCGGGCGGCAGCCGCTACTATCCCCGGGGAGTTACTAATGTGTTATGGGGATGATGATCCACCCAAACTTACACATGAAGAGAAATTGGTCGGGGCGACAGGATTCGAACCTGCGACCCCCTGCTCCCAAAGTGTTCTGATTTAAGGGAGTATCACTTCCGGTTCAAAGTGACGATTTCAAGCAGTATTGTACTGATTTCACCGACAAATATCAACTGCCTTCATGACAATCTGCGAACAATGGGCGCTAAAGAGGCCACTTTCCAGAAAGTCGCTCCACAACAAATCGATCCCGCTGGATGTCCGAGAGAGCTGTCGTCCTATTCCCAGTTCGCACATAAATCGTATGCGTCTGCTCGCCCGACTGAGACTTCTCCCGCAAATACGTTACGCCAGCGGCAGGCTTCACGAAAATTCGGCACACCCATCCCCCGGACGGGTTCACAAACTGCATCGTTACTTTTCCGACCGGAAGCGGAAATAGGCATTTGACAATCGCCTCCTGCAAGAGGAGTTCAAATTGATCGAGATGATCTCGGTCGAAAAGCTCGTGGAGCTCGGCATCAATCCCCGAGGGCTGTCCGGAATTATCTACACCGATTCTGAGTTCGCCGCCCTCCGTGTTCAGGAAGGCGGCGATCGTCTTCAGCACTCCCAACCTTAGCTTTGGATCCCTCGACCCCGTCCGAGAATTCCAGATGTAGGCAGCCTTGTTTTCAAGCGTCTGCCCTTCTGGCTTGGAGAGATCAGGAAGTTCGTGCATTTTTGCCCTAGAAATGCTTCATGCGAACCGTAAAACTCTGGCTTTTAGTCACTCCGTCTTCGAGGAAAGCGAACTCGCCTCGTAAGTAAGTGTATTGCCTTTCGGAGTACCCTTTGCCAATCAGCCTGAAAAACCGGATCAGCCCGAGTTCAAAGCTGAAAGGGCCAGATCGCGAAATCTCTGAGGCACCCCAGTCAATCGTTTGATCTAGTAGGCTTACTTCTGTCAGCACTCCATCTACGATATCCAGGGCATATTCCTCAAATTCGGCCACTCCCAAAAAGTTGACGATTCCCTCGGTGAAGATCTCACCGGGAAGTTCCTGTCCGACCTGACCCACGATCTCGACCATTCCTAGCCCAAAGCGGTACTCAGGATTTGTTGGGTTGACATCAACAGGTGGCGGAACGATATCTACACCATAACCATTTGGCATCTATTTACTCTCCTTTGGTGAGCGATGAATCGCTTCACTCGACTATGTTGACGCCTTCAGTTCAAAAAGTGCAACCCGAAGTCTTGAAAAAACAGTAGCAGGGTCTTGTGCACGGCCCCTTGCCTCTGCTTGAAGCCACGATTCGGTCCGGAAGGCACGTATCTGCTCTTCAATCCTGATCCGACCAATGGTTGTTGACGGAGACTTTTCGTAGAGCACCAGCGAGGCACCGAAAATTTCGGCTGCGAAATCTGGGTTAGACTCCGCAAACAAATGCGCGCACCTGAGAAGTAGCGCCGGCGCCTGCTCCATGCTTCCAAAGGTTTCCAAGACTTCAACCGCGCGTAGAGTAGAATCAAATGCGAGCTCTGGTTTGCCAGTACTTTGGCAGGCCTCCAGCCAGTTTACCGCGAAGAGAAGTAGAGCTGATTCCCGCATGTAGGGGAATTGCGTCTGAAGTCGGGCTAACTCATCGTAGGCGTCAGATGCCTTTCCAAGATCCAGCAAGATTCTTGCCTTGTTGTTGACAAAAAGCCGCATATCCTCAAATTGATCTTGGTTTTCACAAACCTTAAGCCCAGCATCGAAGAGCTCGGCCGCGCGAGCAAGCTGGCCCCCGGTTGCCATAATGGTTCCGAAGTTTCTGTAGATCCGTGGAAGCTCGTGCTTAAGCCCTGTTTGGAGAGCACGATCGAGAACTTTCTGCATAGCACTAGCTGCGGCAGTAAGGTCACCCAAGAGATAAAGAAAGAGAGCGCGGGCCTGCCTGAGCTCGGAGGAGTTCTCCAGGAGCCATGGAGAACCCGCCAACAGATCTAAACCATCTCTTGCACCACCAAAGCTAAGCCAGTATCTCACCTGCGCTTCAATTGCTAACTGCGCCCCCGTCAGCTTCTTGGCTGCACCAAGCTCCAGACAGCATAAAATCATTGTATAGCGGAGCTTTTCATCAACGTAGTCGAACATCGCGGCTGCCCCGTCAGATGCAGCCCGAGCTTCGATACACATTTGGAATGCACGCGGTGCGTATCGTTCCTTCACATGATCTATCACCTCTTTACTGACGGTCTCTAACACGAACTGCCTAAACGCCTCTGTCATCTGAAAGTACTGCCGACCATCAACGACTCCAGACTTGCGGACAATGCTTCGGCGATAAAGCTCCCAGAGCTTCTCCGTCTCCTCAGAAAAGCCGGTGAGAACCCGGAAATCCCGGCTGTCAAACTGCCCTCGGAACACCGCGAGGGTTTCGGTGACGCTCCGCTGCTCGTCAGATAGCAGGTCAAGACTCCACTTCAAAGTGGCCCTGATTGTCTGGTGCCGCGGCTCATAAGCTGTCTCACTCCCCGAGAGCTTGAGGAGTGACCTCTCAAGAGATTCCCAGCACTCCTGAACGCCGCTGAGAGCCGCCTGGTAGGCGGCATGCTCGATCGCGAGTGGAACCCCGTCCACCAGGTGAAGGAGACTGACAATCGCTGTGACGTCCTTCTCATCCAGCTTGCTGCGCGATCCCTGCTCTTCGAACCGATCCAGAAACAGTTCGCCAGATCCCGTTTCAGATATCTTTTGAAGTGAATCTATATCTTTTTCAGGCAGATCGAGAGTGTCGAGCTCGAAAACCGCCTCACCCTTGAGTCCAAGAACATGCCTTGAAGTTGCAATAATCCGGCAAAGTGGAAGTTCATTCAAGATTTCTTGAACAAGTCTTCGCACGCCGAGCTCAACATGCTCGCAATTATCAAGGACGAGAACAAGGTTCTTCCTTCGGTAGATCTCTAGAATCTCTCCCAGTTTCTGACCGCTTGCCTTGAACGATCTCAGAACCTGGCCTTCAACCTGATCGTCCGAATGGATTTCGGCAAGCGAAATGAACCGAACAACCTCGGCCCCAAGATGGCGAGTAGCCGCGGCAAGGTGCATCCCAAACCGGGTCTTCCCGATTCCTCCTGGCCCCTTGATGGTGACGAGCGGAAACTTCTGCAGTAAGTCCAAGGCGCCCTCAAGCTCTTTGTCCCGGCCAACGAAGCTATCAAAGACGAATGGAAGGTTGTTGTCAAGAAGCGAGAGACCGATCTGCTCAAGCCGTGGCCTGATCGCTCCCTTTGGAACAAGGGCAAAGACCGGCTCCGGCGAGAGAAGATCTTCAAACCTCACGATCCCAAGATCTACAAAATCGTCTTCATCCCAACCGGAGAGACTCTGCTCTAACGTCCTTCCCACGAGAAGCGGAAAACTGTGTGGCTGGGAATCCAGAAGAGACTTCAGCATCCTGCGTCTCACAGAAACCGAAACACCTTCGCACGCCGCTGCTGAAATCCTCGCCTCTGGAACGAGATTCCGAATCTGTCCAACCGTTCCAAACAGTTCTGAGAATGATGAAGTGAGAAGCTCGAACCAGCACCTGGATCCCTCTTCTCCCAGAATCCGAAACTCTCCCAGTTCCCGCAGAGTAACAACCTTCCCCACCGACTCCCGAGGAATCTCCAGTATCGCGAGGTAGGAAAGAAATGAACTCACTCGGAACTGGAGGGTACCACCACAGGGCTGGAATTCCTTAGTTAAATGGGAACCGACATATGCCGGGGCACAAGCCCGTGTATGAGCGTCCGTGTCCGAAAGATAGCCGCTGTCACAGGAAGCATAGGCTAAGAACTTGGTCCCAACCGGGAGCTCCGCGCATGTCAAGTTGGACATCGGACATGCTGTGCACCTAGCCCGGCCATGCCGTTACCCTTGGGTAAGGATATAGCGGGCGAACAATATTGTCTATCAAGTGCCGGCGATTGTTGCTTCGAATGCCTTAAACGACGCGGATCGTCGAAGCTTGGTCAGCTTAGCTTGGCTGAACATAGCCGCATACTCCGGCCCCGTAGGCGGTCGATTACAGCGAAGATAGAACCATTTATGCAGCCGATGCTTCGGTCTGTCTATAGTGTCTGGTTGGTTCGAGCCTGAGATGCTCGGCATCGAGCCACGTCCGATGTTTCTCAACATCGAGGAAACCACCGAGGCATCCGTTAAGAGCCATGCTTCTAGTTCCCGCCGAGAACAAACCGTGAAAATGTTTGCAGGCGGATGTCCGGCATCGTTGATTCCATTCCAAGCGATTGCTTCGCAGGACGCCTGATCCGCATCGAGATCGCCACTCCACGGGGGGCAGTTATCCCAAACAATTACCACTCGCTGACAGCCTGAAGCGCGCAAAGCAGCAACATGGTTGTTAGCTTCCCGCAACACATCAGGCTTACTTCCGCCCGCTACCACGACCGGTTCGCGAGAAATCCCCTGTTCCTCTGCAATCCGCAGGCATAGAGCCCGGATGGCGTGTACATCACCGGCATCTTCATTTGAGCCTTCAACGACAAAGCCGATCCTCACTGAAGTTGCCTCGCGGCCTCGGATAAGACTCCCATCGTGTAGAGACGTCCAGGGCTGAAATGATCCCGAAACCCTTCGACGTGGCTGCTCTCAGAGGGTCTGAGAAAGTGTGGCGCTCCCTCCCGACGCTGAACAAAGAGAACTTGATCCAAATCAACCTGATCAAGAAGATGCGGCGAGTGAGTTGTGGCGATGACTTGAAGCTTCTTTGATCTGGTGAGGAATTTGATCTCATCCATCACAAGCCCCAGGGTACGTGGGTCAAGGCCGTTCTCGATTTCTTCAATGCAAAGAAGAGTCGGAGGTTGTGGGCGTCTCAACGCAATCAAAAGAGCTACCAACCGAATAGTTCCAGTAGAGAGCATCCATCCCGGAACTGTATATCCACCTTCATCAAACTCAATGAAACGACTGGCGATAGCGCCTAAGTCCTGCCTTGGCTCCACTCGTTCACCATAGCCCAGAATGCTTCGCATGGTCTCATCGATAGACCAAAAAGCTCGTTGTTCCTCTTCGGAACCATTCGCGAGACGATGGAGAGCCTCAGCGACATCCGACCCGTCGCGGTTCATTGTGTTGACTCGAACATCAAGGCGCTTAGTAACCGGCAGCCCCATTATCTCTGGGACAAGCCCGAGCATCTGCCAGTGAATGAAGAAGCGGCCCAGTTCTTGTTCCAAGAGCGTTCGTTCCAGGGGCAATCTTGATGATTCCAGCTTCTGCTTGCTCCCAGACTGGATGCCTTCAACAATGCAATCAAGGTGCCGAAACTTGGACCAAGCTCCTCCAATCGATACCAGCTCGTCCGCAACGCGAACCCCTTCAGAATCTCCGTACTTTGCGAGCTCACAGCGAACTTGATAGGCAGAACCGGGCCGAATAGCGTCGGTCGTGCTCCCATAAACTCGTCCCGCCGCACTAAATTTCAGTCGTTCGGATACCTTGTTCAAGTTCGTTTGCTTAGACAGCTTCCCTTTTTTCCGACCCTTGTGCACAATGTGTTCGATGGCCTTTGAGCCTCTGAAGGTTTCGTCGAGCGGAGCCGTTGCTAGGCTCCGGAGCAACTCAATGGCTTCAATCAAACTGCTTTTCCCGGATCCATTGTTTCCAATTAGCAACGTGAACGGACTCAACTCGATTTTTCCAGAATCTACGATCGACTTATAGTTGTTGACTCTGATCGATCTCAGCGGCAACCAATTGCTTGTGGCCATTATGCGATTCTCCCCGCTAAAACGGAGCGGTAGGCAGCGAGTCCGGCGTCTTTGACGCCTGAGTCAACGAGGGGGAAAGTAGAGAGCACATGTTTGAACTCTTCCTCTTGCAGACCATATAGATGAGCAACTAGGGCGTCCAGTTCGGACCGTAGGACAGACCGAACGTGAGGCTCCGTTGCAGCGAGCGACCTAGCCCAAGGGCACTGACCCGGTTTGGGGTTGGGCGCCGAGGGCTCCAGGCCGATCTCTGCGTCAACTTCATTCCATAGATCGGCGAACGCCTCGGTGGTGCAGATCAGCCGGGCCGCGCGACGAACGATGGGGGCGAAGTGCGGGTCCGCCTTACTAAGGCGCGGCACCGGAATTTGATAGACGAAGAACATTGTTAGCTGAGTCGCTACCCGTTGTCGCAATGCGTAATCCACCGTGAACGAACTCATCAATGCCGAAAGAAGCAGCAACTCAGATTCGGACATAGCATAACCTTCTCGCTTCGATGCATTCAGGCTGTGCCCATAAAACACACCCTTGGGCAGAATTGAGCAGACCATTGTGCGTTCATTCGTGTTGCCAGTAATCGACCGGTGGGCGAAACGGTAACGCTGGTAGTCCAGCACCTGGCCCTTATCCTCCGTGCGTCCCAGGATCGACTTTCGACCGACCTTCTCATCGACGAAGTATCGGCCCTCCGCGTACTGGTGGGTGAAGTGCCAAATCATCTTGCCTTCGTACAGCACGAGCTTGCCTGGCCCGTTGTCTCCGAAGAGCGCCGCATCGTTGGTCATATCGAACTCCCGGGTCAGCTTCAGTTGCCAAGCACCCGGAACTGCGTCCCCCAGTGCAGGAAAACACATCATCTTTTCCGAGATTTGGGCATCCAGCGGGTTCTGGAACTCTACGACGGACCAAGTGTCCGGAGAGAGCGACTTCACCGTCTCCATCGTAATCCGCATCCCGACTGACTCCGGGAAGCGGCTCAGATCCGAGACATCATGCCGCATAAATGCGGCAGGAAATGCTTCCGTATGCCCGCCCTTGCGATAGCTGAGGACGACGAACTTGAAGCTCCGATGAACACCTTCAAAAATCTCCTTTCGGTTCTCGAAGCAGAACAGCCCAGTCACCGTCGCGTTCGAAAAGAGCAACTTCCTGAGACCCGTTGTTCCGAGGTCGCTATAGATGCCACTCGGAACGACGATCCCGCAAAGGCCATCCGGACGCAGCAAGTGATAGCACCGCTCGATGAAAAGCTTATAAAGGTTGACATCCGTTCCCGTCTTCTTTCCGCCAACAATCGCGGACTGGTTGGAGTATTCAGGTGCCGCCCGGAAGTATCCGCTCTGATGGGGGAACTGGGAGAGGTAATCCAAGTACTCCGCCCGAATGGAATCGTCCTTGACCAAATCCTTGAGAAGGGCATCAAACTCTTTTGCCGTCGAAAGTCGCCGATTGGCATCCGGCGAATAGGGATAGCAAAACTCGCGCGAAATCGGCTTCAGAGTTTCCCAAGGTGGGTTGGTGATGATCGCATCAAACCCTCCGCGCATGTTGAGAATCTCGCCGAACTCAAACCCCCAGTGGAACGGCTCAAGATCCTCGATATCCGCTGCTGTCACCGCGCGCTTTTTCGGCTTGCCCAACTCCCACTTTCTCTCGTCCCAAGTCGCTTGCTCAAACTTGACATCCAGGTCTTCGAACGCCTGTTGCAGAATGTCCGCCAGCACCGGGCGGGCTTCTGCTTCTTTGTCCTCAACTTCCTTCCGAAGTGAGACTAGATCGTCGGTCAGGGCACCGGCATAGCGATAGTTGCGGACTGCCCGGTTGCGTTCATCAAGCAATTGGCGGTAAGTCTTGTCCGGAGCGAAGAGGCTCGCCGTCGTGTTCCTCAATCGCTGAGTGGCTTCGTATTCGGCATCATTCACCCGGGTCAACCCGATCAGCGAGTTCCCCGCCAAGATGTTGAAGTCGATGTTTGGCAGCGGTTCAAGATCATCTACCGACTTCGCCGACGCGACGAGGGTCATGAACAGCCGGAGCTTGGCGATTTCAGTGGCTTCCTCCATGAGGTCGACCCCGTACAAGTTGTCGGTGATGATCGCTTTTTTGATCGCATACTGCTCTTTGTCTGGGTTGACCTTCCACTTGGTGGTCAGGTGGTGATCGAGCCACTCTTTGTCGTGAAAGCGAAGCCAGCCGATGACAGCGGAGTAAACCGTGATCAAGGTTTTCAGTGCCGCCACGAGGAACGCCCCAGAGCCAACTGCGGGGTCCAAGATTGTTAGGCTGGGGAGCACATCGTGCAAAAGTTTTCGTGCGGTGATCTTGTCCAATCGCACCAATAGTTCGGGCACAGAATCGAACTTCTTGCCCGGGGGTAAACCATCAATATCGGGCTCACTAATCCGGTCGAGAATCAGCCGGTAGGTCGTCTGTTCACACAGATACTCCGTTATTTCGGGCCGAGTGTAGTAGGCACCAAACTCCTTCTGGTTGATGTACTTTTCAAAGATGTAACCCAGCACATCGGGATTGATGTCGTCATCGCTTTCCCCGGGGATATCGTTGAGGTTCCAGGAATAGCGACCGAAGAGTGCGAGCAGCTGCTCAAACGCCTCGTCCGGGACCTCGATTTTGTGTTTCTGCTCCAACTTGTGCGGAAGGAATAAGCCGCCGTTCAGGTACTTCACCTGGCCGGTCAGTTGGATGGCTTCGGCAGAACGCTTCGATTCCGGTTTGGCGAACGCCTCAAAGAACAGCGCATGGAGAAACTCGGAGTAGTAGCGATCCTTGCCCTTTTCTTTGCTCTGGGCCAGCTTCCTTTCGAGGTACTCCCCGTCACCATTGTCGATGAAGAACTTCTTCTGAAGGAAGTAGATGAACATCATCCGGTTGAGCAGGACACTGGCGTACCACCGCCGGTCTTGGTCATCCCGAATGCCTCGGATCAAGTTCGTGAAGTGAACGCGTTGCTCATCGTAGTCCTTGAAGAACTTCTTGATAACCCGCTCGATGTCGAGTGCCCGCTGAACCTTCTTTGCGGCTTCGAGCAGCGCGAGCTGGCCTGAGTCATCCAGGTCGCTCAGATCCACCGCCATCGCGGCAATTTTTGAGATAAAAAGGTCTCCCGGCTGTCCCTTGAAAAAGTGGTGCTCGCGGGGTAAGCGCTTGTTCCCGTCACGCTTGACCCAGAACCAAAGGCTCTGGGTTCGCTTTTGATCCACGAAGATCAGCACATGCTCGAACCGAAGCTTGGCGATTTCTTTCGAGACGACTTGCCGTATGGCTCGGGAAGGTATAGTCCCCGATTCGCTTTGGACTTCAAACGCCTCAATCCCGCCAAGAACGCCCACTCCGCGAAAAGTAAACGCCTCACCACTGACGAGGAGCCGTTCAGACTTCCGCTGACTCGGGTTGTTCCACCCGAGCTCTTCGACGAACAGATTCTGAAACCTAAACTCTTGAAGAAGATCGCGAACTCTACTTACGTTGAGCTTGCTCATGGATTTACCTCTACCAAGCCAAGGGAGCAGATGATGCGCGGCTCTCGATGCTCACGGTCCTCTTCGACAATACAGAGACGGTCTTCACTCCTCAAGGCGATGCAAAGTTCGGCGAGAGATTCGTCGGCGATCCCGGCCTTGAGTTGGCGGTTGAGGGAGTCCGTCGCGGTCTGCCGAAGCGGATAGCGGTAGATGTCCTCGATGGTTCGAAGCAGTTCCTCGCTTTCGAACAGGGTGCCCTTGATCTTCTCGCCGTGAGCTTTGAGCCGCTCATAGGTGCGGAATCTCGCGCCGGAAGGCTTGCCGAGTTGCCCGCCGATCTTGGATTCCTCCTCGACCATCCGCTCGACGCCGAGCCTCACGATATCGTGATGGTTCGCCGCCTTGGGAGCGGCGGGAGTATCGGGTTTGCAAGCGGCGGCGCGGAGAATCGCCAGGGGCGACTCGGTGACCGCCTTGCCCGTCTGATCCACCCAAGACAAGGCGTCTCCGCCGTCGGCAGTCCGCAAGTAGACCAGCGCGCCGTGGGGCTTGCTCGGCTCGGCGGCATGAGCCTTCGCCGAGAAAACGACGTCGGGAAGCGATTCGATGACGGCTTTGAGGCTCGGATCGGCGTCGGTCGCGTTCTTCCAGATTTGAAGGGCGTGGGAGGACAGATCGACCTCGCTGTCGTCCTCTCCGTCGAGGACGCCGGACTTCTCGTTGTAGAGGTCGCGATACTTGTCATCGACTTTCAAATCTTCGAAGAATTGCTCATCGGCGCCGACGACTTCAGCGTTTTCGGTAAGGCGTTGCCGAACCCTACCGCGAAGGTTGATGATGCGGTCCACGCCGTCCATGGGATAGAAGCTGTAGCAGTAAATCTGTTCGTGCTTCTGGCCGATACGGTCCACACGACCGGCGCGCTGGATGAGCCGGATGATGGCCCAGGGAAGATCGAAGTTCACGACGACGTGAGCGTCTTGGAGGTTCTGACCTTCAGAGAGAACGTCCGTCGCGATCAGGACGCGAAGTTCTTCGTCTGACTTGATGAGTTCCCGCTTATCGTTGCTGACAGGGCTGAATCGCCACGCCAGTCGGGTAGGGTTCTCGCTGTCGCCGCTGACCCCCTCAATCTGCTTGACCCCAAGCTTCTTCAGCGCGTCGGTCAAGTAATCGACGGTATCCGCGAACTGCGTGAAGACCAGAACCTTCTCGTTCGGGTGAACGACCGTGAGCAGTTCATGAAGCTTCTGAAGCTTCTTGTCGAGCGAGGCGTCCCACGAGCCATGAGCTTTGAGAATGCCGCATAGGGCGTCACTGTCGGCCTTTAGGTCCTTGAGGAGGGACTCGGCGAACAGGCCAGAGCGAAGCCATTTGAACCGCCGCTTGTACTTGCTCGCGTATTGATCGTACACCTCCTTCGCCTTGGCGTTGAACGCTTCCGGGTCGTGCATTGGTGCGCGAACGCTTGGCGCATCGGAGTCGGTCAGGTCCTCGGTCTCCGCGTCGAAGATGCTTCCGGTGATGGCCGTATCGTCGCTGTCGATGTCCACAACGTCGGTGTCGAGCATCGAAGGATCGGAGGTGCCGATTGGAATCGGCAACCCGGCTTCGATGGCATGGATGTAGATGTAGTTGCGGAGGATGTGCCGCTCAAGCGATTGGATGAAGGCGAGGCCGCTGCTTTCTAGCCGCTTGAAGAGATTGGTCCGGCAGAATCCCATGAGCCGCTTTCCGGCCCGTCCTAGGTCACTCAGAACCTTGGCTTCTGCTGGCGTCGGCGGCGTGTGGGGCTTGCTGGCGACGTAGTTACCAAGGCCATAGCGCGGAAGATTTAGCTTGTTGATCTCGCGTTCCACGGCGAGGCTGAACAGCTTGGCGTACGGATCGGTCTTGCTCTTTTCGTCGATCTCGAACTTGACCGTTCGCGGGATGCGATCCGGGAAGTAGGTCCGCTCGCCATTCTCCAGCAGAAGGTGTTTCCGCCCGTTCTGCTCGTCGGTCTTAGCGTAGTGTTCCTTGATGAATCCGCGCGTCCTGCGGACCATATAGAGCCGCATGAGTTCGCGCCAGTCGTCGGCGTAGGGACTCTTCTCGAACGCCGCAAGGCTACGAAGCGGACACTGATGCTTCGCTTGGAACTGGACCTCGCCGACCTCGCGGATGAGCATGTCCGGGCGAACGCCGATATCTTGATGCTCGGGCACGAAAAGCCGAAGCTGAGCACCGAGGTCGAGGTACGCTTTGTTGTAGGGCGTCGCGCTTAACAGGATGCAGCGAGATTCGTTCTTGTTGATGTACTCCTGGATCGCTCGGTAACGGCTTCCTTCGCGGTTCCGCAAGTTGTGGCTTTCGTCCAGGATGATTAGCCTGTAACGGCGCATCTCGTGAAGTCCGCCGTAACGCTCTTCCGTGCCGTCCGCACCCTTGCGTGTCTTGGGAGCAACCTCGGTGATGGAAACGACCTTCGCGCGAAGCCGATACCGATGCGCGTATTCTTCCCACATCGGCTTGAGGTTCTTCGGGCAGATGATAAGCGTTTCGAGGCCAAGATCGTCCTCAAAGATTCGAGCAAGAGCGGTCGCCATGAGGGTCTTGCCGAGACCCACGACGTCACCGAGGATGACGCCCCTTCGCCGATCGTTATTGAGGTGATGCGCCGCAATCTTTACGGCGGCAACCTGATATTCGAAGAGTCGATTGCCGAAGTCGGCAGGAATCTTGAACTCAGATAGGCCGGTTCGCGCTTCCTGGGCAAGGTGATAGGCGATATTCAGATAGATGTGATACGGCGGGATGACGGTTGGCCTGGCCCAACTCGCCTCGATAATCTCAATGAGCTCCTGCGAGATGTCTAGGCACCACTTATCTGCCCAACGATCCTCGAACCACTTGGCGAGCTTCGCCGACGCGTCGCCTTCAACAACGTCAACGTTCAATTCGAACTGCTTCATTAGCCCAGCAAAGGTCAAATTCGAGCTACCGACGTAGCCCACGATTGGCGCCGCGATGTCTGCCCGGTGAACAAGATAGAGCTTGGCGTGTAGACTATTCCGAAGAAATAGCTTCACGACGAGCTGTCCAGTTCGAAGCTGATTTGCCAGGCGCTGGAGATTCTTCTCATCGAATTCGGTAGGTGCACCGATCGTGAGTTGCTTTCGAAACTCCTCGGCCATTTTCTTCCGAAGCTGAATAGCTTTCGCATTGTCGATGCCGTCCTCCCGAAGGAGGCTGTACACTTGGCGAACCTCTTCTTCGCCCATAGTCTGCATCCCGACTAACAGGCGGCAACTCCCCTCATTTCCACCTGGGAACCTGTCTTCCACCACTTGGCCCAGGCGATTCCACCCCCTGAGATTAAAGTAGCCAACGCAAAAGTCCGCGCTCGTCGCTGTACGAAGCATGTCCTCCAGCGCTGGCATGAACTGCAATTCGATGTTGTCGTAGATTCGCGGCATAGTTAATCGGCTTGCCCCCCCTAAGTTTTTGCCCCGAGCCCTACCCGCAAGGAGTTGTCGCTCTGGCACGCCATTAGAGTACCACTCACTAAAGGCATCCTGGAAAGCGCAAAGACGAGATCGCTCGTTCGGGCCGGGCATAGACGTTTCTGGGAAGAATGCGAAGGGAGGCAGATGCCTCCCCCGCAAGTCGTGAAGTGCCCGAGTCGGAATGGGCGAATCTCGCCGCACTCAAGAACTCGGGCACTCGCTTTAGCCCAGCACTCATCACTTGACTTCAGAGAGTTCAGCGACCTGCTCGAAGAGATAGTCGCTGGCTCTTTGAGCCAAGGAAGCTGCTGAGAACAGAGCTCCAGGATCGTTTTCGAGCCGGAAGAGCCAGGTTGCAAGGTAGGGCGCATGATCCTTGCGAGGATCCAGACCCATCCCAAGCCGGGCACAGGTGAAGGCTGCGCCAAGTTCTGCTACCAGTTCTTCCATTGCGTAGGATTCACTCCCAAATCTTCCCGTCAAATTCCTTTTGAGCCGGGATTCGTGGCCTGTCCAGTGGATATGTTCGTGAGCAAGAACGCTGCAAAGAGCTTTCTCGCTTGGAAATCTCCATTTGTCGGGCATCCGAATCGAGTCCGTGATCCCAGAGTATCCGGCAACAGTTCCGCAGAATCTGACATCGGAAGGAATCTGGGAGAAGAAGGAGAAGTGATCGGATGCTTCTGGCTCCGCGAAGGAGTCCCTTATGAATTCATCACGAATCGTTTTGAATCCTTCCACCTGATCTGCATTGAAGACGTGGAAGAGTTTCGCGTAAGGACGGCCCTTCGGACGATCTTCAATCCGCTCTTCTTCCGGATCTTTCCCAGAATAGGTGTCCCAGAAGACGATGGGTGTGGAACGCTCTCCTGCACGGACGTAGCATCCAAGCTCAATCCACTGCTGATAGGTTCCCCACCAAGGGGTTCGGTATTCCCGGAGAATGCCTCGTCCCCAAAGAGAGAGGATATTCACGCCTCTGTAGGCTTTGCGGGAATGGACGTTGCGCGGGAGTCCAAGCTCGGCGCTGGAGTTCCACGGCATGTTGAAGTCCGCAGCACCTTCGCGGATCGCCCGGACGATGTCCTTGGTGATTTTGAAAGAAAGGTCGCGGAAGTTGGACGAAGTGACTGGACTTGTAATCGAGTTGATCATTTTTCAGTTCCTCGTGGGCACCGTTTGCCCACGCCACACAGGCCGCGGTGCATTGATGAAGAACTGACTGGCTCGACGCGAAATCTAGACGCCACTCCCCGAAGGGGACAAAAAAGCCTGGTTTGGCGTTTCGCTAAACCAGGGACACTACCGAAGGAAGTCGCAAGAACCCCCTGGGGGTAAGTTTTTGACCTCCCCCCTCTTTCACCTACAAATAGGGCCAGAAACCGGGTGGTTTCTGGCCTGTTTGCGCCACTTTCAGAGAGTTTTGCGTAAGGTTCTCTGAAGGCTGCGTGGTCTTTTACTCGGTCTTGCCAAGCGTCGTGATCTCAAAACTTGAGTTGATCTCAAGCTCTCCTAGGAGCTTCCTTCCAATCTCAAGAGCTTCTTCCAGCATAGCGGGGTCGTGATCTGGCGGGATGATGAAGCCATCATGCAGCCAGGCGATCACGGGCACCTTCTTCTTGAGCAGATGGATCACCAAGGGAGCAAGGACTTTCAGTTCGTAAGACTGAGCTTGAGACCCTGCCATCGATCGAGCACTGGTGAGGGTGAACAAACCAGAGTGCTTCCCTTTCGGACGCTTAGCGAGCAATTCACAGAGATTTCGGTCGTACGCATCCAGAACCGTATCGGCAGCTCGAAGGTTTTCGAGGTTTTCTTCGGATCGCTGGAAGAGCTCTGTGATCAGTTTTGTGTCGAGGAAGTCCTCCCACTGATCAAGAGTCATTTCACCGGTCTCCAGGGCTCGCTTGCGAGTGTTGTAGACCGTCGCGCCGTACATCAGGGAGTAGAACGCCGTCTTGAGAACGGGCTTGGGAGCGCCAGATTCTGCGGTCAATCGCTCCCAGAATCCTTCCTTCACGTACTCATTGATCGACTCAATTCCGCAAAGTTTGGCTTGAACCGCCGCCTGAAAGTGCTTCAGATCAACCTGGATGCACCCCGCAAGAAGCTGCTCCCGATCAGCCGATTTCGTTGTTTGCAAGCCGCCTCCCACGGTGTAGAGTCGCAGCGTTCGCTCAACTGCCTTGTAGCATTGCTTTGGACTAAGGAAGAAGTCCGAGAATGACCTGAGCCGTGACCGAACCTGGTGCCGATTCGCTTTGCCAAGGTCAACTTGCAGACCAAGTTCGTTTGCCCGCTCTTGAAGCTCCGCAGCGTCAAACTCCTGTGCGTTGAGCAGTTGCTGAAGCTCCTTGACCTCTTCTACTGGAGAGAGTGCAACCTCGGCCGCCTTTTCCTCCAAGGGCTCCCCAGACCGAACGTCGATCAGCTGGGAAAACCAGGCCTCTGGCCCAGGAAATCCTTCAGGCAATCGAAGCCGCTCGATTCGGAGTGGTTCATCGAAGTCTGGCTTTGACGCAACCAGGGTGACCCCCGGGAGCCCAGAAATCGATGCTGCCGTGAACGCAATTCCTGGTACCGCCGGAAGCTGAGACTTCATGCGCGAAGCCGATGGAAGTTCCGAGCAAAATGTCAGAACCGCAGCAAGCTCAGGATATTCAGACCCCTGATCCTGAAACCACGTCAGAATTTTCTCGGGCACAAGAAATGGCGGATAGACGCGTGCATCCGCTCGGATCCCCCTCCCTCTTCCTGGAGCCGCGAAGTCTCTCTTCCGCAAGTCACGCAGCGCGCGTGAGACCTTGCTTCGAGATAATCCCGTACGATCAGCTATTTTGGAAGCATCCGTGACTCCCTGCTGAAAGAGATGCAAGACGGAGGATATGATCGTTGCCATGATGTTAGACCATTAACATCTTACGGGGGTGGTATAAGTTAATAGTCCCACCCCCATTAGATCGTTAGTTGGTCACCTCCACCGTTGTAGCAGCTCCCTTCTTCTCTTTCTTCAATGCAACCGTGAGACCAACGTACGAGGCAGTAATCACGTAGCCATATCCCTCGCAGAGATCCCTCATTCCATTGATTTCTTCCCAGAATTCATCAAGCCGCTTCTGGACTGGCTCAAGTTCCTCGGGGAGACTATCAGGATTAATGCATCCCGACTGCCGAGCCGCCTCAATGATTCGCGCCCGAAGGTCGAGATCCTTGTTGTAGAGAGCCAGGGTGATCCTCCTTGATCGGCCTCCGACGATTTGCGTGAGCGCGCCGTCGTCATATGTAAACGGACCGAACTGGAGATACTGCTCTCGTGTCCCGACCGCTTTCGCATTGAGTCGCTTGAGCAAGGATTGCCACGTTGGCAAGTCGTCCGCAGTAACACCCGAAGACTCCTTTGCATCCACAGCCCCTGTCAGGGTCTCACCGTACTGTTGCTCGGATACCGACGCATCTTCACTCTTGGCTTCGCGCGCCTCCTTATCGGCAACCTCGGCAGAACCTTCTTGGGGCGAAGCGCTTGCACTCGTCTCAACAGGCTTGGGAGCAGGCCGAGCCGATGCGTCTGCCTCACGCGCTTGAGTTTCTCGTTGCTGACCGGTCGCGGTCAGCGGATCGTGGCCCACCATTTCGTCGTGAGCAGAAGACAAGTTGTTTTCGAAATCATGTGTGTTATTCACTATTCTTTTTTTCTCCAAGAGATTTGCCAGATCGCATCCTTTCATGCGAGTGGCTTGCTTGGGAGACGGCGCTCGAAGTGTCCTGGATTACACGCAAAACTTGCACCTGAAGAGCCCTGCAAGTGTAAAAATTCCTGCCCAGCTGTTGATGCAAGATCGACCCGTCATGTAAAAATGGGGACGAGGTGTTTCGAGCCGCTCGTCAAGGACTTTTACTAGGACCCTATCCGGGGAGAGAGAAGAGATGAATCACAACGATGAACAAATCAGTTTCGCCAGAGCAGCGGAGATTCTCAAATGCAGTCGGCAGAACATGACGACCTGGACGAAGCCGAAGAGTGCGCAAGATACTCAGTCCCTATTGACGCGGGGCGTTAAGGGCAGTTGGACAGTCTCCAAGAATCACTGCACTGCTTACCGGCTCATGGCGGACTTTCTTCAGTACGACAAGCCTCGTGTCGAGATGTTCACGCGCGATGCCGCGCTCCAGTACATTCTCCGGCTTCATAATGCGCTCGACGTGAACCAAAGGCACATCGCTGAACTTCAGCGAGAAGTTCAGCCGGGATCGAGTGTGACTGCGGACTCCCCTCCCCAGTCCGGTGTGAAGAATGTAGGTGAGGCAGCTCCGAAGACAGGGATCGATCAATCTGCAACTTCGGCAAGAACAGACGTGACACAATCCGAAGAGATGAGAGCAGTCGAACCATCGGAGCAACCGAGCGAGATGCGCCCAGTAGCGGAAGTGATCAAGCCCCAGCCCGAGTCAGATCAACAACACGACGCCCACGTAAAGCACCTGCAGGGCATGATCGCTCGTGGCTACGTCCCTACGCCTGAGGAAAATCTCCTCCTGCCCGTGCTTAGTCGAGCAAGTCTGTCAATCCATGACGTTGCGCGGTTGACGTCTTGCCCCTTGGCATTCGTCGAAGAGATTGCCGCGCAAGGTTTGCTTACCCGGTATCAGACCGGGTACGACCCGATGCAAGTGCTTTCAAAGCGACGAACTTTTGCTCGTGAAGTGGTCGTTCTTCGGTATCGAATGCAAGATGATAGCGACTTGGATGACGAGGACTATCAAGACTTCGACCCTGATGAGCGCATCTTGGTCGGAATGAGAGTTTGGGATCTGGGAGCTGGAGACATGACCGGGACAAGTCGCGGATTCATCTATGAAACCGAAGTGCGGATGCTGGACTGGGAGACGCTGATCTCGTACATGGCAAGTTTGACGAACGCCAGCGTCCCCGATATCGTGTCCTACGCCGCTCAGCGGTTTTGCAAGTCTTAGACTTGCTGCTGAGCAACGCCAAGCTGGCTGATCGGGCTCCATTTTTCATGCGCCACCCGAAGATCGTTTTCATCGATCTTGAGGTACCGCTCCAGCGTCCGGATGTCCGCATGACCCATCAGGTCACGAAGCCGGTAGAGATCACTCCCATTTCGGAGCATCAGAATGGCGAAGGTACGTCGAATCTTGTGAGGAGAGACCGAGAACCCCAGTTCCCTTCCCAGTGTCTTGAAGATCATCTGAATTCCCGAAGTTCCAAGAGGTCCAAACTGACCAATCCAGAGCTGGGATTCAGCAAGGTCTGGACGCATCCTTACGTACTGCTGCAGATACCTCAGAGAGATTGAGCTCAGAAAGACGATTCGATCCTTCTCACCTTTCCCGCTTCGAACGAAGACCCTCCCAGTACGAAGATCCACATCCCCGATCCGGCAGCTTGATGCTTCGGCCGCCCTCATGCCCGTGTCCAGCAAGAAGTAGAACAAGGCAAGGTTTCGCATCTCAAACAGTTGAAGCCCGGTTCGTTGACTCCTTGGAGTCTTCTCCCAGCCACTCAGAGACTGAATCACGCGCTGGATCTGATCCGCCGTAAGCGGCTCAAGGATTTTCTTGGGAAGCCTTGGCGCTTTGAGAGCCTTCACAGGATTGGTCTCGATGATCTCAGAGATCTCAAGAAACTTGAAGAAGCTCCGAAGGACCCGAAATGCTCCGTGAACGTAGCTGGAGCTGCGCTTTCCTCGTGGCCCTGGTTGCTGATGCCAAATGATGTGCTGGCGCAAGATCTCCGGAGTCAGTTCCTGGATGTCGCGTGCGCCGATCTGCTCGCACCAGGATGCAAGACGGGCCAGAAAGAATGAATAGACCTGGATGGTTCGGGGGGAAAGTCTGCGGGCGGTGCAGTCCTCAAGATACTGCTCGATGAGCTCCGAAATGAGCGTCGTTTGCCAGGGCCGATTTTGTGCAAGTAGTGTCATGACTGTTCTCGATGAAACAGCCACTTTGAACCTCATAGGGAAACTGTCGGGGTTGGCTCAGCTTGGTAGAGCACCTGCGTCCCGACCTACTACCTAGAAATCAGTAAAACCTGCAGATTGACCAGAAAATTCGGCGGTTTTGAACCTAAATTTGAATCTGGTCGGGGCGACAGGATTCGAACCTGCGACCCCCTGCTCCCAAAGCAGGTGCTCTACCAAGCTGAGCCACACCCCGACGGTTTTCCTATGATACCGCCGCAGCGGACAAACCACCGATTCGGCCCTATTTGTGGAGCAAGCTTCGGGTGATGAACAGCAGATTTGCCGGACGCTCAGCCAGCCGACGCGAGAAATACGGGTACCACGCCTCGCCGTAGGGGATGTAGATCCTGACTCGGTACCCCGCCGCCAAGAGCCGATGCTGCAAATCGCGCCGAATGCCGTACAGCATCTGGAACTCAAAGCGATCTTTCTCGATCCCTCGCGCCTCCACGAAGTCCAGAATCCGGTTGATGAGCAGTTCATCTTGGCTTGCAATCGCCGGATAATGCCCTCGGAGCAAGAGCTTCTTGGCTTGCTCCAAATACTTCGCATCCACATCGGTTTTTTCCGGGAAAGCCACCTCGGGCGGTTCCAGGTAGGCCCCCTTCACGATCCTGACGCGGATGCCCGCCGCAATCAGCCGCTCCAAATCGCTATCCGTTCGATAAAGATAACTTTGGAGTACCGTACCTGTATTGGCAAAGCTCCGATGCACCCGCTCAACAATCTCGACCGTGCGCGCGGTGTATTCCGAAGCTTCCATGTCAGCGCGGACAAAAGTGCCAGATTTCGACGCCGTCTGCAACAAATCGCGATAGTTCGCCTCCGCCACCTCGTCGCCCTGATCCAGCCCCAAGGCGGTGAGCTTGATCGAAATGTTGATCATCTCCCGCTGAGGCGATCCCGCGATTCGATCCAAGACCTGTTGATAGGCCGCCGTGGCTGCATGGGCTTCCTCCAGGGTCGCGACATTTTCACCCAGCAAATCAAGCGAGACGCGGAATCCTTCGTCGACCAAAGAGGTCGCCGCCGACATCGCATCATCGAGAGTTTCGCCTGCAATAAACCGCCGGACAATCGGGCGGAAAAGGCGGGATTCGCGCACAAACCGTTTGACAAACGGAAGCGCGCTCGCTTGCAGAATCAGGGTGCGAAACAGCATGGAAACGAACCAATCTTGATTCTACTAATTTCCGAAAGGCTGGCGTCCGAAAGGCTCACGATTCAGGAGAATCGGCGTCGAATCGCTCAAGAAACCCGTGAAGAATCCCGGCCAATTCGTCAATCGAGGAGACTCCCGAGAGCTGACCGCGAATCTGCGAAGCCCCTGGCACACCTTTGATGTAGAGAGGCAACTGACCCCGCAAAGCCCGAATCGCTCGAACCTCAAACTCGTGGTAGTCGGGCTTCGAGCGCGCTTCCTCAAAGGTCTCCGATTCCCCCTCGTGGGCAATCATCATGCGCGCATGGCTCAGCGCGGTACTGATTCGATCCTCCAGCGAGGGCTCATCGGGAATCGCCCGGCCCATCACGCCCGCAACAATCCGCGCCAAGGCCCACGGGTTGCTGATCGCCGCGCGACCCACCATCACGCCATCGCACCCGGTTTCCGACATCATTCGGATCGCATCCTCGGGGGTTTTCACGTCCCCGTTGCCGAGCAGCGGAATCGTAAGAACTTCTCGTAACTGGCGGATGAGATCCCAGTTCGCCTCTCCCTCAAATCCTTGTTTGGCAAATCGGGCGTGCAGGGTCATCATCTGTGCTCCTGCATCCTGGAACCGACGAGCGAGATCCGGGGCGGCAAAGAGACTGTAATCCCAGCCCGCGCGGACCTTCACCGTGACCGGAACCTTGACCGCGTTCACCACGCTCCGCACGATCTTCTCGGCGAGTTCTGGATCCTTGAGAAGCGCCGCACCGCTCCCCGTGCGACAAACCTTGGGCACCCAGCACCCCATGTTGATGTCCACAATGTCCGCGCCGAACTCCTCCGCCACGCGGGCGGTTTCCGCCATGATTTCCGGGTCACCGCCAAAAATCTGGATCCCCAAAGGCCGCTCCTCTGGGTGGATGATCATCTTCTTGTAAGTCTTTTTCGCGTTGTAGTGAATCGCCATCGCGCTGACGAACTCGGTGAACATCAGCCCCGGGCCAGCAATTTCTTTGCAAACACGGCGAAAGGCCAGATTGCTCACATCCTCCATCGGGGCAAGCACGACCGGGACATCGACGGGAATCGGGCCGATGTTAAAACCTGCGGGAGCTTGCACGGGAGTCGCCATAAGATCAAGAAAGCGGGATGAACTGCTATTGTGTCACCCCAAAACGCATCCCGCCCGGGCCGACGGGATCACCGTCAACCCGGAGCGGGTCCGCATTCACTCCACCCTGCCAGGTGGATCGTTTCTGACCAAGCTGCACGTCACCCGGTCAATCCGGTAGTTCTCTAAAGGAGCGCGACCGAAAGAACGCTCTTCGTGCCAGCCTTCACCCGAATCTTCCTCTCAAAGGGTTGCTTGCCCGCCGCACTGATCTTGACCACGTATTCCCCCCCAAATGCGCGAATCGCCGAGGTTCCCTGAGCATCGGTTTTGAGCGTCGCGTTGGTGCGCCACGTATCCACGACCCACTTCCGATAGACCGAAACCGCTGGTCGCTCGCTCCAATCTCGGCGGAACATCGCCGCTTCAGGTCGCCAGTGCCGCCCCTCCCAGAACCCCCACAGAATGAAACTATCCACGCTCGGATGGCTGAACATCGCAATGAGAGAATCCTCCATATGCTGGGCGTGGGATTCGTCATCCAAGCAGGAGAAGTCGTATTCCGTGATCTCGAGCGGAAGGCCGAGCTTGGAATCGAGCTCGCCCAAGATTTCCAGAACGCGCGGCATTGGGGTGGCGGGAATCCGGACGTGGTACTGGATGCCAATCTTGTCGATAGGAGCCCCTGCCTTCATGCGTTCACGCACAATCTCGATGGCCCGCTCCCGATGCCCCGATCCAACTTCGGCTTCCTCCGTCCAGTTGTAGTCGTTGTAAACCATCGGAGTCTTCGGGTCAACTTCCTTGGCCCACTTGAAGACGTTGTCGAACTGATCCCAGCCAATCTTGTCCCACAGTTCGCGCTCCGTCACCGCTTCGTTGATCGCATCCCACGACCAAAACTGGCGATCTTTGTACCGGGCCGCATGCTCGCGGACGCGTTGCTCAATCCTCGCTTTCAGCTCAGCTTCAGAGAGCTGCATCATCCCAGAGGGCAACCAGCGCTGGCTGCCCCAGACAAAGTTGTGGCCCTTCACCTTGAAGTTTCGGGAATACAACCAATCAATCGCCCGATCCATCTCCTCTGGGGATGGCTTGCCGTCGCCCCATTTGAGGTCGTTTTCAAACGTAAAGGTGTTGAAGAACTCCTGCAGGATCGCTTGATACTTGACGGCATCGGCATCGGTGCTCAGCAACCGTTCTGCCGGGCCCGCCGTGCCCCAACGGAATTCGCTCTGAACTTGACGAAGCTCCACCTCGGCACCGGGGAGCGGATTCCCGTTGGTATCGGTCACTGAGATGGCAAGGTCACCCTTTCGGTGGGTTTCAATTCGTTCAAAGGCGGCTTTTCGCCAGGCGTCATTCACTGCAGCTGCTCCGTAGGGTTGAAGTTTAAGTCCGAGGGCGTTGGGAGAGGTGGCTCCATAGTTCAGGACCTCAACAGGTCCGAGTTCGACCGTGCCCGATTCGTGCCCGAGAAACACCACCAGCCGAGCTTCACCTGCCGCGAGATCTTGCAGGGCTTTGCCGAACAGGGTGTATTCCTGCCACTTGGTTGAGAGTTGGAAGTTCGACGAGGCCGATTTGTCGTGGGGCGGCGACCCGAGCTCGAAGTGCGTGCTCACGGTCATCGGCTGATGCGCCCTCATCCAGATCTTCCCCACGATCAGGCTTCCCGAGCCAACCGCTCCGCTGGACCATTGGCGCACATTGATCGACCACGGCATCATGCCTTCGGTGACTTTGGTGGTGAGCTGGGCCGCTTGCGAGAACTTCTGGCCGGTCACTCCCGTGACCTTGGCCGTCCAGCCATTTGTCGAATCCGATTCCCACAGCAAACCGGCATTCTTCAGCAGAACAACAGGCTTCTCACGAGTGGCTGGATCCGGTAAGACTCGTTCGAGCTTGCAGCCCGCGATCGAAATTTCGCCGGATGCCTTGCCGAGATGGATCGCAACCTGCCACGAGCCAGCAGGGAAAGCGCTCGGAGCCGTTCCCCGAACCGAGTACCGCCGCCAATCGCCGCTCACCGTCAGCTCCCGCGAACCAAGGCCCGTGTACGGCGGACTCGATTGCTGGATGTGGGCGACAATCGGGTAGTCGCTCTTCGCCTTCGCATAGAAGCTGAACTCCAAGCGCTCTCCCGCGACCACCGGCGCGGTGACCGACTGCTTGATTTCCACGCTCCAGGGATCGGCACCTGCTGGCACCGCGGTGGTGAACACCGCCGCCTTTCCGCCGATGTTCGGCGGGGCAGGCTCGAATCGTACGGATGCCCTTTCAGCTGGAACGTCACTCCAACCTTGCAGCTTGGACTCAAATCGCGGATTCTGGAGACTCAATCCAGGGGGATCCGCCAGAGACCCCGGTGTTCCGAGATGGGTCAGCGTAGCGGCGCAGAGCAGGGAGAAAATCGACATACTGGTTACTTCTGATCTGTCGAGGCCGCAGCGGTGGCCTTACCCGCCTTGGCTCGACGATACTCCATCGTCTTGCGAATCTTCGCCATGGTCAAAGTCAGCGTGTCGCCCTTGATCTCATAGGGGTACTTGATCACGGTATGAACCCCGGTCTCGTCCACGTACTCAAAGTAGAACGTATCCTGGGTAGCAGACCAAGTTCCCGACGCCTTGGAGACCTGCTCGCTTCCTCGGACGTTCATGGTCGATTCCATGCTGCCTTTGCCATCCGGCATCAAATCAAGCGAGGCCTTACCTTCGGTGGCAACCCATCCTCCGGCAAGTGCGGGCAGAGGTTCGCCTTCGCGGGCCACCGTCGGAGCCGGTGTTTCGCCCATCACCTCAACATCGTCGCCTGGCCCCGCACAACCGGTGAAAATCGATGCGGCGAATACGCAGCAGAGTGCAAACAGAAAAGTGCGTTTCATGGTGTTCCTCCCGAGCTTGGCTCCGGAGAGGTCGTGAGGGCCGGAGACTCTGCGCCCCGGCCCTCGATGGGAGACTTACTTCCCTTGGGGAGTGTTGGCCTTGGCGTTACCTTCGGCCATCTTCTGAGCGTTCTGAACCCGCTCCCTCGCTTGCGGGGGCATCTGATTCAGTTCCTCTTCGGTGTATTCCTGTTTTGGAGGCGGGGGGAGCTCCCCTGGGGAGTTCGAATCCGAACATCCCCCGAGGAGCATCACTCCACCCATCAACAGCAGCACGATGAGCCCTTTCATGTTATTGGGCAAAGGCTGCGCATGGGTTGCTTGGGGTGAACATCCAGCTCCAGTCCTCGTTGGATCCCGGAGGGAAGTGGTTGAAGCCTGGATAGATGTCGCGGCACCAGTTGAGAGCGAACTTCTTCACGTTCTTCGCGTGACTGTCTGCCCAGGCGACGTTCGCCGTGTTGTTGTAGCGATAGCGCGGCATGGCGCAAGCCGTGTTCACGTTCCAATCGCAGTTGCCAAGGTCGTTATCCCACTTGGCGCCAGAGGTTGGGCCGGTGAAGACCGGCGGCCATTGGGCACCGCCGTGGAACCACCAGTCGGATTCCATGGTGTTGGCGGAGGATCCAACGACCTCGCCGCCACCCCAATCGGGGTTGATCCCCACCGTAGTCAGCAGAACAATGGAGGCCGGGTTGTTGATTTCGGTTTGGCTGCGCGAGGGTCGCGGACGACCGTTTTGCCCGGTTCCGCAGGCGGCTTCATCGTACTGAGCGCCTTGCCACCAGTTGCAGACCTGATCCGGCACAATCGCGTTGTGCGGAGCATATCCGCCGACTGCCGGCTTCGGTTGACTCGGGCTCTCGAAGATGCCGCCGACCACTTGTCCGCCGTCGATCCAGTTTCCGGTCTTGCGACCATTCTTGATGTACGGCAAGACGATTTCTTTCCAAGTGATCGAGTTCCCCGAAACGGGCTCCCGGTACGAGCCGCGCATATACATATCGTCATAGTCCGATGCGTAGATGAGCGAGGCCGTGCCCAGCTGCTTGATGTTGCTGAGGTCTTGGGTTTTCTTGGCCGCTTCTTTAGCTTGCGCAAAAACCGGGAAAAGAATAGCCGCCAGAATCGCGATGATCGCGATCACGACGAGCAGTTCGATGAGTGTGAATGCACGTAACTTCATGATGCAATGTCCTTCTTTGGAGAGGCTGTGCTGCTTCGCACAACCAATTGCGGAGAGAAAATTTGAACGCGGGGCGGTTGTTGCCCGTCGAGCTTGGCCATGAATGCGCGGAACGCGGCCCGACCGACTTCCTCGAACGGGAAGGTAATGGTGGTCAGAGGCACGGAGGAAACCATGCCTTCCACGGAGTTATCAACCCCAACAAGGGATAGATCTTCCGGTACGCTCAGGCCGATTTCTTGAGCGGCCCTCACGGCCCCCAGAGCGGTGAAGTCGTTGGCGCAGACCAGCGCAGTCGGTCGCTCTTTGCTGTGCAGAATCGCCCGGGCAGCGCGCTCGCCAGATTCGAGACTGAACTCGGTATCGGCGATCCACTCGTGGCGGACTTCCAGATTCATTTCGTGGCAGATTGATTGGAAAGCAGCTTTGCGTTCCTCGCCATCCCAGAGAGTTTGGCGACCTGCCAGATGCCCAATTTTGGTGTGTCCGAGCGTCCGCAGATGCTCGATCGCCAGCCGCATGGCCGCGACGTTATCCAGCAGAATGTGCGGCGCGGTTCCAATCGGCTTGCCTGCCACCACGACGATGGGGAAATTGCGACCCGCCACCAGTTCAATGGTTGTGTCGGATCGCTCCGGAGCGACGAGGATCATGCCATCGGCGCGACCATCGAGTAAGTAATTGAGGAGTTCTTCCCCATCCAAGATCTTGGCGTGGGTGTAGAGCAAAACATCGTAGCCATCGTCGATTGCGGCGTCGGTTACCCCGCTCATTGTCGGCCCGATCATGGGGAGTCCGAGGAAGTGTTCTCGGATGTTGGTGTGGGCGAGTCCGACGATCTTGCTTCGCCGGGTTTTCATCGACTTCGCGAGCTGGTTCGGTCGGTAATCGAGTTCTGCCGCAACCGCCTTGATGCGCTCCTTGAGATCAGCCGCAACGGGTTTCGGGCCATCATTGAGCGCGTAGCTGACCGTACTGACGGACACTCCCACTTGTCTTGCGATATCTTTCAGCGAGGCTCTCATGACGACACCTTTGTCGATCCCGAGGCGGATCGAACCCGGATGGCTTCCAAGCATTTCTCCTGGATGGCGACCAAGTCGAACCGTTTCGACTTTATTATACGGAGTTTTCTCATATTTGCAAGTTTTTTGTCGAAAATTTTCTCCACCAGATTCGGGAGAGCTATTTTCCGCCCGTCATCACGATGCCCTTGACGAAGAACTTCTGCCCCGCCAAGAAGATGATGACGAGAGGGATAAGGACGAGAACCGACGCGGCCATCAGGAGCTCCCATCGCTCCATTTGAAGGGTCTGATAGGTTCGGAGTCCAAGTTCCAGGGTTTGCTTCTCGGGGTCATTCAGGTAGATGAGCGGCCCCATAAAGTCGCGCCAGTTATAGATGAAGCTGAACACACCGACCGTCGCGAGAGCCGCCCCGCTCAGCGGCATGATGACCCGCCAAAACACCGTGGCATGGCTCGCCCCATCGATCAGGGCTGCTTCATCCAGCTCTCGCGGGATGCCGAGAAAGAACTGGCGCAGAAGGAAAATGTTGTAAGCGCCTCCGCCGAACCAGGCCGGCACCCATAGGGGGAGATGCGTATCCACCCAGCCAATCCTCGCGAACAGCACGTACTGCGGAATCATCGTGACGACACCCGGAAGCATCATGGTGCTGAGAAGCAGCATAAACAGCTGATCGCGGCCCCTGAACTGCATGCGCGCAAACGCATAGGCGACCATCGCCGAGGTGATGAGGACTCCGGCCGTTCCGAGGATCGAGATCACGAACGAGTTCTTAAAGAACAGAAAGAAGTTGGCATTCGGATTGGTGAGAACGGTTCGATAGTTCTCCCACGTGATCTCCTTCGGAAAAGCCCACGGGGAGGAGTTCGCAATCTCAAATGGAGTTTTGAGTGACATCACCACGCTGACCCACATCGGAATCATGAAAATGATTGCCCCGACGGCCATGATGATGAAAAGCACACTGCGCCTCAGACGTTCGAGCGCCACTACCGTGCGGACTCGACTAGCGCTTGACATCTGACTCATAGTAAACCCACTTGCTTCCTTTGAATTGAATCACGGTAAAGATGAGAATGATAAAGAAGAGAAGCCAAGCGAGAGCACTGGCATATCCCATCCTCAGACTTGTGAAGGCCTGGTTGTAGAGGTGCAACATATAGAGCAACGTGGCATCATTGGGGCCGCCACCTGTCATGACAAATGCTTGCGCAAAGGTCTGGAAGGAGCCAATGAACCCGGTCACTAAGCTGAAGAAGATTGCTGGGGTGAGAAGAGGCAGTGTGACATTCTTGAACTTATGCCAAGGCCCTGCGCCATCAACCGTTGCTGCTTCGTAGTAATGCTGCGGAATGCCCTGGAGTCCCGCGAGCAAGATCACCATTCCGCCCCCGACGCCCCAAAGGCTCATGATGACAAAACTCGGAAGAGCCAGGGTTTCACTGCCTAACCAGTTCACCGATTCGCCTGGCTTACCGGCAAAGTCTTGCAGCCAAGGCTGGAATCCAAGAATGTTCCTCGTCCCGTCGCCGAAGATCAGCTGGTTGAGCAATCCTCCTTCTGCGGAGAAGATCCTTCTCCAAATCAGCGAAGCCGCCACCAAACTTGCCAATGAAGGCAGATAGTACATGGCCCGGAAGAGCGGAACCCCGCGCACTTTCTGATTGAGCAACATCGCCAGAATCAGGGCAAAGATGAGACCAATCGGTACAGAGAAGAACGTATAAACCAACGTGACCGTGAGCGACTTGAGTACCCGCGGATCGACCACGAATGCTTCGTGATAGTTGCCGACTCCACGCCACCGGGCTTCCCGAATAATGTCCCAGTCGGCAAAGGACATCAGTAAGGACAGCAGCATCGGACCGAGGGTGAGAGTGATGAAACCAAACAACCACGGAAAAATGAAGAGATACGCCGAGCGGCTCTCTCGCTTTTCACGCCAGGTGAGCTTACGATTTCTCTCCGGCCAATAGACATATCCCGCAATGGCACCTGCGATCAGAGTCGCAATCCCGACTCCTGCCGCCCAAGGGAACGGCGGAAGCGACTGCTCCCCTCGGAGGACATTGAGTCGAGCTTGAGACTCCTTTTGTGCTTGCGCAATCGCTTCTTTTGCCGGAGTTGTTCCGCTGTAGATTGCCGAGATTCTGCCACCAATGATCCCATTGATCTCAGGCCAAAGATCACTGTTCGGAGTCAGTGCAACATCCTGCACGGCTTGATCGGTAAGAATCCGGCTCGGAGGGTAACGTTGCTCGATCGGGGTATTCGGGCCAGGCAGCCACGCATCGCTCAGGGCTAGTTCGCGGATGCCCGGTTGGGCGATACCTGCTTTGGCCATCGCAATCATTCCAGGTTTCCCTGCCATGTATTGAACAAGCTTCCAGGCAGCTTCTGGATGCTTGGTCGACTTAAAGATGGAGTATCCCGAACCGCCGGTCGGGAAACGACGTTCCCCTTTCGCATACGCCGGAGCCAAAGCGATATCCCATTCAAAGAATCCCTTTTCGCCAGGCTTGAGCGATTTGCGAATATTCGGAACCTGCCAGATTCCGCTTTGCATCATCGCGCAGTCTCCGCTAATGAACATCAGAGGAGCGTTGGACTGAACAACGTTGGTAAGCTCGCTCTGATTCGGCAGATAGCGCTTCTTGGATGTCAGATCCTCATAGAACTCATAGATCTTTGTCCAACCAGGATCATCGAGTTTGACCTTAGTGGGATTCTCAATATCATCAGCATAGTCGAGCCCATACCCAAAGGCCAGTGTATCCATAAAGAACCCGATCCAGTCGGGAACGAAAGCCCACTGAGTGACCTTGCCATTGCCATCAACCTCCTTGAGTTGTTCCATCACCCAAAGGAAGTCTTTCTCGCGAAGCTCGGGCCGGATTTCGAAGTCCCATGTCCACGAACCATCTGGGTACGGAAGCCCCGCCTTGTCAAACAAAGACTTGTTGTAGTAAATCAGCCCCATTGGGGCGATATCGCGTGGCAGGACATAGACATTCCCTTTGTAGGAATGCATGTCCACCAAAGTCTTGTAGTACGAATCAATATCGAAGCCAGGTGTCTGATCAAAGAACTGATTCAGAGCATAGATGGCATCGCGCTTGGCAAGTGCTTGGAAGTGCCCCGGATCCATCATCGCGACATCCGGCGCGACACCGGCGGCGTACTGAGTCAGCATTTTTTGGTGATAAAGGTTGTAGTCACCAAAGTTCTCGACCTTCACCTTAATCCCGGGATTCTCGCGCTCAAAATCCTTCACAACCGCGCGCAATACTTTCAGGGATTCATCGCCGTCCCACACGGTGAAGCGAATGGTCACATCCGAGGAGGTGGTGGCAGATTGGCAACCAGCAAGCGAGCCAAGGAAAACGGCAAGGATCCAGAGGAAAAGCCACGCCCGGCGCCCGATCGCCGCTGCTGGCCGAGTGAAGACATCTGCGTCTTGTCTCATGGTCTCCTCGCTTCCTCGGCCTATGAGCGAGGATCGCCCCGGGCCGCTTTATAGAAACGTTTCGACTAGTCTATCCCCAAAACCCAGCTTTTGCAAGCGAAACTTTTCGACACCCCTCGGATCAGCCTTGCGGCACCACCGAGATCGACTCGATCAGTCGATTTGCCATCTTGGCCGACTCCGGTTTCTGCGGGTCGATGAACGCCACCACCACCCGGATTTCATTGTTCTGAATCAGCCCGATACCCCGGATATTGATCCGGACACCCTGAATCGTCACATGCCCTTCGATCGAATACCCCGGAAGCCCAGATTTCTGAACCGGCTTCAGATCCAGCTCGCTTCGAGCCCCCTGGACAAACCCGCCCAACCACTGAGTGAGACCTTTCCTCAGCTGCTCGGATGTCGAAAAGTCCAACGACTGTCGATCCCACTTCCCTGCTGCGGCTCCGAATGGAATTGAGTCACTTTGGAGGGAAAAACTTGTCGCAAAGTCGAGCGGCGCATCGGAAGCGGGCAGGAAGGCATGCCCGAGATAGCTCCGGAGCCCGATCGCTCCGATCTCCCTCTCAGGAAAGTCGCCGGTCACCGGATCGATGTACTGGATACTCCCGAGCATTTTCTCAATCATCGGCTGCTCACGCCGAGAACTCCGAGCATTCAAAGTATATCGCCAGCCGTCGATTCGCACGTACTGCCATGCCACCGCAAAGCCCCCTTCCGCATCAATTTCGAGCACAAATCCGATCGAATCATCGGCCCGAAACATGAAGGCCTCAGGCACCGGCGCCTCGTTCATGATGCTCTTGATCTGCTTGCCGTGCTTCGTTTGGAACTCGCGAAACTTCTCGCTGTAGAGCCCGCCAGAGGTCGGTCGCGAAGACTCTTCGTCCCGAACGGCGACAATTTCGACCGTGAAAGTCTTGTCCTTGGCCGTCAGAACCACCGAGTTCGACCCCATTTCGACCTTCGGCTTCACCGGGAGCTGGAGCCGCAGCCCGGTTTCTCCCATGCGAAACTGATCCCAAACCACCTCTTCGCGCGGCTGGGCAAGAATCAGGGAGGAAAAGATCAGACTCGAAATCATGGCGTTCCTCAGTATGACGCGCGAGCTCACTGATTGAGTCGGGGCTCAGGCGGAAACCGAGGCACGGCGGAGAGCCAACCCCCAACGATCTTGCGCCTCCGCCCATGCCTCCAAGTTGTCGTCCGACCGACGATAAACCTTCTGCTGAACCAGCATCGAACGAATCTCGGCAGGCTGCCAAACCCCCGCTCCGACGCCCGCGCCGAAAGCCGCTCCGAGGGCCCCGTCCGATTCCAGAAGCTCCAGCTCGGCTCCGGTGAGATCGGCGAAACCTTGCGCAAAAACCTCGCTCAGAAAGAGATTCGCCCGACCCGCGCGCACCTTCTTGCACTCCACTCCGACCGAGGCCATCGCGGCCAATCCATCGATCATCGCGAAGAGGATTCCTTCCTGCGCGGCGCGGGCAAGATCCCCGAGGCCATGGTCGGCAAACCTGAGCCCGTGCACCGAAGCCCCCAGGTCTCGGTTCCCCAGGGTCCGCTCCGCTCCGTTGCCAAAAGGAAGCATCGAAACGCCCTTTGCGCCGATCTCCGAGCACTCCGCCAGAGCGTTCAGCTCGGCAAAGCCCATCCCGGGAGCAAAGGTGCGCCGCACCCAACTGTAGAGCGATCCGGCTCCGTTCAAGCACAGAAGCACGCCGCGCCGGGGAGCCTCGGAGGTGTGGGTGACGTGCAAAAAGGTGTTCACCCGACCTTCCGGGTCCCACCGAGTGGTATCCGTCACCCCATAAATCACGCCGCTGGTTCCGGCGGTCGTGGCCACTTCGCCGGGATCGCAAACTCCGAGGGAAAGCGCATTGTTCGGCTGATCCCCGGCTCGATAGAGCACCCTTGCCGTCCGAGGCAAACCAAGCGCGTCCGCAACCGACGGATCAACCGTCCCCTGATCGCCGAAAGTGGGAACGACCGGAGGAACCATCTCGATTCGACCTCCGGTCTGGGCAAAGAGACGCGACGCGATCTCGTCCGCTTGAAAATCCCAAAGGATCATTTCGCTGAGCCCACTCGCCGTGGTTGCGGATGCTCCGGTGAGCTTTGCCGCCAACCAATCGCCGGGAAGCATCATCCATCGCGATCCCTTCAATTTTTCCGCCTGATGCTGAGCAACCCAAGCGAGCTTCGCCGCTGTAAAATTCCCTGGCTGATTCAACAGGTGCTGCCAAGCATAGTCCGGCCCCACCGCCATCGACAGGCTCTCTCCCGCCTCCACGGCGCGGCTATCGCACCAAATCATCGCCGGACGAGTTGGGTACAGGGCCTCGTCGCACAGAACCAAGCCATGCATCTGGTAGGCAATCCCGATCCCTTCCACTTCCGCCAAACCTGCGGCGTGCTCGGAGCGAATCTGGGCTATCGCCTCCTTGGCGTGATGCCACCAAACCAGAGGATCCTGCTCGGCGAATCCCGGGGCCGGCGACTGGATTTTTTGTTCCCCCGTGCTCGGCGCCGAGGCCCGGGCGAGCACAGCTCCCGTGGAGCCGTCAATCAAGGTCGCTTTGATTGCCGAAGTGCCGAGATCGAGTCCGAGGAACGTGCCCACGGATTCACCCTACCTAATCGAAAGCATTCGACAAAACCCCTCAGCGATCCCCAGCGCCGATCAAACGATCTCGCCGTGGAATCCCCAAAGGTGGCTCTGGGTGGTGCGCACCGTGACGGTTTCGCCCCTTAACTTACCCACATCGCCCGCAAAGTGGATCATGCGGAAGCATCGCGAATAGCCCTGGAGTAGGCCGGGATTCTTCGGCGTTGGCCCTTCGACCAGCACTTCAAATTCCTCACCCACCAGCGATTCATTGATCTCGCAGGAGATCGCATTTTGAATCTGAATCAGCTTTTCCAGTCTGGCCTTGCTCACTTCCACCGGAACCTGATCCATCTCCGCGGCTGGGGTGCCGGGGCGGGGCGAATAGCGGAACATGTATGCGCCATCGAACCTAAACTCTCGCATCGCCGCCAGCGTCCCCTCGAACTCCTCCTCAGTTTCGCCCGGAAAACCAACGATCACGTCGGTCGTCAGGCCGATTCCAGGAACCGTGGCCCGAAGTTCCGTGAGAATCTCGCGAAAGCTCTCGACGGTGTAGAGCCGCTTCATGCGCTTCAACAAATCGTTGTGTCCGCCTTGCAAGGGCATGTGGCAGTGCTCCATCACCTCCGGAACATCGCGGATGATCTCGATGAGATCCGTTTTGAAGTCACGCGGATAGGGCGAGGTGTACCGAATGCGCTCGATTCCCGGGATCCCGCCGAGAATCTGGAGGAGCTTGCTGAAGGGAACACGGCCCTCGGCGAGGTTCTTTCCGTAACTATTCACGGTCTGCCCGAGCAGGGTGATCTCCTTCGTTCCCAACTCGGCGAGACGGCGAACCTCTTCGACCAAATGCTCGGTCGGGCGACTTCGCTCCCGTCCCCTGGTGGTCGGGACGATGCAGAAAGTACAAAACTTGTCGCAACCGTACTGAATCGGAACAAACGCCTTGAGCTTCCCCGTGCGCTCGACATTCCGCTGGGGGATGTCGGTAACGATCGCCCCTTTTCGCTCGGGCAGATCCAGTCGCTTTTGGAATCGCTTACCCTGGAGGGCCTCTTCCACCAAGCCAGGGATCGAGCTGACCTGGGCGGTTCCGACGACGAAATCAACGTGGGGATTGCGCTTGCGGATCTCGTCAGCGCGCACCTGAGCCATGCATCCGGCGACACCAATGACCATATCGGGCCGCCCTTTTTTGAGCAAAGCCAGTTCACCGAGAAAAGAAAACGCCTTATCCTCTGGCTTCTTACGGACGCTGCAGGTGTTGAGCAGAACCACTTGGGCCTCGCGAACATCTTTCGCGGCAGCAAAACCCATTTCCTGCAGGTAGAGCGCCATTTGCTCGCTGTCCTCTTCGTTCATCTGGCACCCCCAGGTTTGAACAAAATAGGTGCCCCGCTTGGTGGAGTTTCCGCGCGGGAATGGGCTCGATCCAGGTTGAAGAAGGGTGACGTTGCTCATGCCGTCTCAATGGGTTGTGCCCTCCAGGATACCCGTCTCCTTTTTGCCTCCGAGCCAAGCTGAGAGGCCGTCCGGCACGGAATGACCCTGGGAATCGTATAATCCTCACGTGCGCGCCCATCTCTACAACCGAATCGCTTTGGCGTTGAGTGCCGTTGGCATTTACATCGCCGGCGTTCTGACCGTTTCCCACTTCGGAGGCGTGCAAGTGCCCTGTGCGGCCAACTCCACAGTGAACTGCGCAGCGGTTGTGAATAGTCCAGCTGGGCAGTTGTTCGGAATTCCCGTGGCTCTCCTGGGTTTGATCGCCTACGCGGCCATCGCCGGATTCGCTTTCATGCGCGGCTCGCTGATCCAATTGAAGTGGCGCCAGTCGGCAAACATCGGGTTCCTGCTCACCGGCGTGGGGATGCTTTTCAGCCTCTATCTGCAAACCGTGTCGATCGTGCAGATTCGTCAGCTCTGCGGCTGGTGTCTCAGTTCAGCCATCACGATGTTCGTGCTGTTCGTCGTGCACGGCCTGATGCTGCAAACCGGCGGCCCCAGCGAAGAGGCCGAAACCCCAACCGACACCAAGATCACCACCTTGGCTGCAGCTGCCCTGATCCTGGCGATCAGCGGAATCGGCATCACGCGCATGCAAATGAAGAACGCGGCCGCCGAATTTTATGCGGGAATCTCGTTCCAGGGCGTCGAAATCGAGGAGATCATCCCGCAAGCGAGCCGAACCAAGGGCAACGCCGATGCCAAGGTCACGCTCGTCGAATTTGCTGATATCAACTGTCCGGCATGCCGTACCACCGCTGTTCAGGTGAAGAAGGTTTACGACAAGTTCGGGGGTCGGCTCCGCCTCGGTTTCCGACACTTCCCGCTTTTCGACAAGGAAGGACACGAGACCTCAGCTCCTGGCGCCATGATGCTCGAGTATGCCGCCGACCAAGGCAAGTACTTCGACCTTCTCGACAAGTTCTTTGCTGAGCAAAACACCCAACGTGTGACCACGGAGAGCGGACTCTATGGCATGGCTGAGGAAGTCGGTCTGAAGCCAGAAGAGGTGCGCAAGGCGCTTTCCCTCGACGACAACGATCAAAACGTCTACCTCGACCGCGTGCTCGCCGATTTCAGCATGGCGATGGAGCGACTGAAGCTTCCTGGCACCCCGGCCTTCATCCTGATTGCCGAGGGTCAGGCTCCGCGCGCCGTACCTTTCACCGACATCGAAGCCACGCTGACCCGCGAGCCCTATGCCAGCTTGCTCAAGGGAGGATAAATGCCGAAGAAGCCCCTCGTTTGTGTCGCGATGTCTGGCGGAGTGGACAGCAGTGTCGTCCCCGCCATGCTCAAGAAGCGCGGATACGATGTCATCGGCGTGACGATGCAGATTTGGCAAGAGAGCCAAAAGGATCCGCGTCACGCGGGATGCTGCTCGCTCGGTGCGGTGGAAGATGCTCGCCGCGTGGCTCGCATGCTGGATATCCCCCACTACGTCATCAACTTCAAGGACACCTTCCGGGAGACCGTGATTGACGAGTTTGTGGATGAATACGCGAAGGGCCGCACGCCGAACCCCTGCGTGACCTGCAACAAGAAGGTCAAGTTCGAAGCTCTGCTCAAGACGATGAAGGAGCTCGGATGCGACAAGCTCGCCACGGGCCACTACGCCCGAATCCGTCACGACAAGGCCACCGGGCGCTACCGACTGCTCCGCGCGAAGGGCGGACAAAAGGATCAGAGCTACGTGCTCTACGCCATGGCCCAAGAGCAACTCTCCCAGGTCATGTTCCCCTTGGGCGAACTGGGCGACAAGGCGGAAACCCGCCGCATGGCGCGAGAATCCAATCTGCCCGTTGCCGATAAGCCGGACAGCCAAGAAATCTGCTTTGTCAGCGACGCCGGCGGCTACCGCGAGTTCCTCAAGAACAAGCGTCCCGAGATGTTCAGCAAGGGTGAGCTCGTGGATACAAGCGGTCGCACGATCGGCGAACATGAAGGTGTCGCGGGATTCACGGTCGGTCAACGACGGGGCCTCGGCGTATCCAGCGAGCGTCCGCTCTACGTGATTGGCATTCAGCCGGAAACAAACCGAGTGATCGTGGGCAGCGATGACGATCTCAAGCAAACTCAGGTCGTGCTTCAAGATGTGACTTGGTCCAGCATCGAGCCAGGCCAAGCTCCGATCCGCGTGAAGGCGAAGATTCGGTACAACATGGAGGCGCAGCCCGCCATGCTCTACGCTCTCCCCGAACCCACGCTCGTTTTCGATCAGCCAGTGCGCGCAGTGACTCCGGGTCAGATCGCGGTGGCGTATCGAGGCGAAACCGTGGTAGCCGGAGGCACGATCCGATGAACGGTTTCCTCTTTTTTCTGATCCTGTTCAACGTTCTTGCCCTGGTAGGACTGCTTGTCACGATTGTGATGATCGTGCGTCAGAACACCCAGTTCCGCAAGGCGATGATGCTCATCGAGAAGCGGATCGAAAAGTGCGAATCTCGCCTCGGCGGACACGACTCTCAGCTGGCGGCTCTGCGTGCAGAATTGGCGGCGCTGCAGGCCAATCCGACGAACGAGATCACGCAAGCCATCGACGTTTGGCGAAAACGTGGCCCACTTCCGGCAATTCTCGCCTTGGGAGGACGCCTGTTTGCGTCATACTTTAAGAAGCAGCGGGCGGCGGTTAAGGCAGCCCCCGCAAAGGAGAAGGCTCTACCATGAGTGCAAATGACGACAAGAACGGTTTGATTTATCTGTTGGCTGGTTTCGGACTGGGCGCGCTGATCGGCGCGATCGCTGGCATCCTGTTTGCCCCCAAGGCAGGCGAAGAGACCCGCGATGAACTGTCCCACAAGCTGAAGGAAGCCAAGGACAAGACGGAAGATTGGATCGCCGAGCAACGCGCCAAGCGCGGCCCCAAGGCGATTGAAAGCGAAGAAATCGGCGCCTAACCGCCCACTCTTGCATTCACAAATCGACTAACGCAAGGAGGCAAGGAGGACACCCATGGCTGGCTGGAGACTATTTCTCTGGGTTGTCGTGGTGGTTGCCCTCCTTGCTTTTTTGTGGGCCGTCCGCGCCGTTCTGCTCCCCTTCTTGCTCGCCTGGCTGATCGCGGTTTTGCTGGAGCCGATGGTGAAGGGCCTCAAAAAAATGGGGCTTCCCCGCCCTGCCGCCGTCTTTGCCATCACGATTGTGTTCTTTGGTGCGGTCGGCGGAGTGTTCGCCTGGCTCGCCCCGCAGGTCAGCCGACAGGTCAACGAAGTGCGCGTCGCCATCCAAGGTTTGACTCGCCAGCTTGCTGAGGAATCCGCCGACGACAACCCCTTTGTGAGGTGGAATCCCGCCGTTCGCGCGAAACCGGAAGGGCCACTTGGTCAGGTGGATCAGTACCTCGCCACTTACCGAGGAACTCTCGAACAATTCGGACTCCCCACCACCCGTCGCGCTCTGACCGCCGAGTACGTCGATCCCTATCGTGAGAACATCAGCGCCGGGCTCACAGGTGCGTTCAACAGCTTTATTGCCGGAGTGGGAGCGGCCGCGAGCAGCCTCATCCTGCTCGCCTTCACCCCTCTCTTTGCTATCTTCTTGATGATGGACTTGGAGATGTTCCGCACCCGGCTCGCCTCATGGATTCCCCCCGGAATTCGGAAAGGCACCACTCAGCTCCTTGATGATGTCGGCGACGTGCTCCAGGGCTACATCCGGGGCGTGACGATCAACATTGCGATCTACAGCGCGGTCATGGCTCTCGTGCTGACGATCATGGGCGCGCCCTATTCGTACCTCTTCGCGCTCGTCGCGGGCGCGCTGTACCTGATCCCGAACATCGGCGGGCTCATCAGCATGTCTGTGCTCTTCCTCGTCACAGGATTTACGGGCACCAGGAGCAATGCCTTTCTGAGCATGCCGAACGCATGGGCGTTTGCCGCCGTTCTGGCCCTCGTCTTCACCATCATCACGATGACTTGGGATCTCGTGATCACGCCGAGGGTCGTCGGCAAAGCCGTGAAACTCCATCCCTTCGTCGGGATGTTTGTCGTGTTCTGCGGCGGCGCGCTCTTCGGGCTCATCGGCATGATGTTCGCCTACCCAGTTGCCGGTGTCATCAAATTGATGCTGGAGCGGGTGCTGAATATCACCAACAAGCCAGTGAAAACCTCACTTGGTCTACCCGCGAGGCCCCTGCGCCACAAAGGCGAAACCACGGCTTAACTAGGACTCCCCGCTGAATCTGTTGCCCCCAAGGGCGTTAGAATCGTCAAACCTATTATGACAAGCCTCCTGCTTGCCGCCGCCCTTGCGCCGGCCGCTTATCAGTGGACACCCGGCACCACCGCCAGCTACGATGTCGCGGTGGTCTTCGATGGATTCCTCCCGATTCTCGGCGGGAACACGGGCAAGGCCGAAGTCGCCATGACGGTGAAGGTCGATGGCGTGACCGCCGAGGCCGAGACCCAAAGCGCAAGCAGCGAAATGACCGCATTCGAGATCAAGTTCAACGGCTTTCCGCTGCCACTCGCTCTCGAAGACGCCCAGGGTTACTTCCCCAAAACCACTGTGCAGATGACCCCGTTCGGCAAGATCACCAAAAGTGATGCGCCGGACATCGCCCTCCCCGTGCGGCTTCCCGGCCTCGATGTCAAGCGATTCCCCGACATCACCTACCTCCCGATCGAGCTCCCGGCGAACGGCTGGGAAAAGGGTCAGAAATGGGAGTTCACCAAGGCGTTTGGCGATAGCGACATGAGCTATTCCTGCGAAACCGTCGACCTGACGGGCGAAGTCGCGACAGTGGATGTCACGGTGAAGCAAGACTACACCGTGCTCGAAAACGACGCACTTGAAGTCGTGAAGGACGAAAAGGATGCGGTCAGCAAGGTCAACACGGCCCTGCGCGGCACGGGCAAAATCCAGTTTCATGTCGGCAAGGGCCGCGTCATCAAGGTTGAGATGAAGAACAGCTCGACCAGCGCGGTGATGAATATCAAGTCCGGCAAGTCGAGTGGCGAGCGCAAGCTGGCGTCTCAACTCACGGTCGTCGACAAAGCGCTTCAGGCAAGTCTCGGCACCTCCGGCGGTACCAAGCCCGCTCCGAAAGCGGCGACCCGATCCTCCGCTCCCCAGTGGCTAACCAACGCCTGGAACACCGCCGTCCAGACCGGGCAAACCTGGTGGGAAAAGGGCGCAGGAATGCTGGCGATGGCGCGGATGATGCTGAGCTTTTTGGGTGCATCGGTACCCGGATTTGCCCCGATCCAAGGCATCCTCGGTGGCGGCACCATCCGGAACTGAGAACACCCCTGAGTGCCCCGATCCCTTTAGGGTCCTGTGCCTCGATTTCGTCTACATTGGGGCGATCCCCCTCGGGATCACGGGCCGATTTTTGGACTCGCCCGCCACCGACTCCCGTCGGGGGAGGGTGCCCGAAGGGCGGGAGGGGGAAATCCGAATCCTCGAAGAGGATTCGGCGGGCCGCAGGCCCGATTCAAAACAAGCAGAGCGCGGGCTCGATTAGGCTACCGCCCAACCGAGTACGGATTCCCCCTCCTGGGCTTTGCTGGAGTGAGCCCTTTTCTGTGGACACCGAAGGAGGGGTGAGTTGGGTGTTCATTGGTTTTGGTATTCCTTGAGAAAGGGGATCGGGGCCTTCATTCCGAGTGCGGAGTGAGGGCGTTCATT